>OLSL01000244.1_pt1 | contig 59567 bp, 60 predicted proteins | sample 1672511 | NCBI WGS metagenome assembly OLSL01 (sample SAMEA3136694, study PRJEB25190) | human gut metagenome | biome: human gut; feature: human-associated habitat; material: faeces | place: Austria | collected 2013
TAAAATTAAATAAAATTTATTAAACATATTTGAACTGATTAAAAATGGTCAGTTCTTTTTTTATGCCAGAAATGGAATACATAGCCATCTTATTAAATTAAGGTGGCTAAATTAAAAGAAAGGAGGCGAGAATATGCAAGAAAGTAAGTGCAAGGTAATTGCAATCACAAATCAGAAAGGAGGAGTTGGTAAAACAACAACCTTTAATCTTGGTGTAGCATTGGCTAAACAGGGAAAAAGAGTGTTAGTTGTAGATGTTGATCCTCAGAGTAATTTAACTACTTACGCAGGTTGGTATGATGAAAATGAATTGAAATATACTTTAACTGATTTAATGGAGCAATCAATGAATGATGATGAAATTAAAATAAAGGAAAGTATATTACACCATAAAGAAAATGTGGATTTAATTCCATCTAATCTTTCTTTATCAGCATTAGAAAATTCACTAACCTATGCAATGAGTAGAGAATATACTTTAAGGAATTGCTTATCTAGTATTAAAGATGATTATGATTATATACTTTTAGATTGTCAGCCAAGTTTAGGTATGCTTACAATAAATGCTCTTGCTAGTGCAAATAGTGTTATCATACCAGTACAAAGTGAATACTTTGCTTTAAGAGGTATGACTGATTTATTTAAGATAATAAATAAAGTTAGACGACAAATAAATCCTACTCTTAAAATAGAGGGAGCATTATTAACATTAGTTGATTCAAGGGCTAATCTTCCAAAAGAGATAGCAACTCAATTAAAAGACAATTATGGGAGTATATTAAAACTGTTTAATACTCAAATACCAAGAGCAGTTAAGACTGCCGAATCTACTTCATCAGGAGGAAGTGTATTTACTTATGATAAAAGTGGAACAGTAGCAAATGCATATTCTTCTTTTGCAAAGGAGGTGCTTAATGATGGCAAAGAACATACCAAAAATGCCACTGCCAAAGTTAGATGACCTTTTTACAACAGAGGAAGAAAGAACTAATGATAAGTTGGAAAAAGTTATTGATATTAAAATAAGTGATATTGATGATTTTCCAGACCACCCATTTAAGGTCATTGAAAATGAAGATATGTATAATATGCGTGATAGCATAAAAGAAAATGGAGTATTAGTTCCTGCATTAGTTAGAAAAAAGCCAGATGGTAGATATGAAATGGTATCTGGTCATAGAAGAAAATATGCAAGTCAATTAGCCAATAAGGAAACACTACCTTGTATTGTTAGAGATTTAACAGATGATGAGGCTGTTATCATAATGGTAGATAGTAACTTACAAAGGGAAGAAATACTACCAAGTGAAAAGGCTTTTGCATATAAAATGAAATTAGAAGCCCTAACACATCAAGGAAAAAGAACAGATTTAACTTGTGACCAACTTGGGGACAAGTTAAGCAATAAAAAATCAGTTCAATTACTTGCAGAAGAAGTTGGAGATAGTAAGAGCCAAGTTCAAAGGTTTATAAGGCTTACTGAACTAATACCAGAGTTATTAGATTTAGTTGATGAAAAGCAAATCGCATTGAGTCCAGCCGTTGAATTATCTTTTCTAAAAGATGAAGAACAATATGCAGTTTTAGATTGCATTGAGTGTAATGTGGCAACACCATCTCACGCACAAGCAATAAGACTTAAAAAGATGAGTCAAGAGGGAACACTTACGACTGATGAAATAGAAGATATTTTATCAGAGGAGAAACCCAACCAGATTCCCAAAATGAAATTTAATGCAGACAGAATAAGAAATGTACTCCCAAAGAATATTGAGGAGAAAAAAATTGAAGATTTTGTTGTTAATGCCATTGAATTTTATGGGAAACATCTCCAAAGACAAAAGTCTATGGATGCAAGATAGTGGGAGTTAATATTCCACAAATCCCTCCTTACAATCCTCCCTAGTATTATTACTAACTATTTATTTACTAACTGAAAAAAGTATATAAGTATTTACACAAATGCAAAATATTTTAGAATATGCTAGATTGAAAGAAATAAAGGAGCGTGATTGTTATGAAAAAGAAAATCATTTTAGTTGTCATTGTTGTTTTTGCAGTAGCAGTTAGTGGAGCGTTTGTTCTAACCAAATGTTTAAAGACAAATTCAAACCACGAACAGGTAAATGTTGTAGAAGATAAAGATGAGGAATTTAACTTGCAAGAGGAAGAACAAAGTAAAGGCGAAATAACCACTGAAACAGATGAAAATGAAAACAAAACAGCAAATGGAAAAAGTGAAAGCCCAAAAGAAGATACTTCAAAACAAGAAAATAAATCTAAAACATCAACAAAGGTTTCTGAAACTCCCAAAAAAGCAGAAACTAAATCTAGCAATGTACCAACTATAAGTAGCAAATCACAAGAAGAAAAACAAGAGAATAAAACAACCGAAAGTAATAAAAATAATGGTTCAAGTAATCAAGGACAACAGAACAAAGAGTCAACAACTTTTTATGATTCTATTACTCACGGAAAAAAAGAGTTTTCTTCTGAAAGTGAGGCTTTAAGGAGAGGTACTGAAATTCAAAATAAAGAGTTAGATTATGTTTTAGATTGGAATGAAGAACATCCAGATAATCAAATACAACCAGAGATAAATTATTTTAGAGTTTATCCATCTGCAATAGATGAAAACGGAAAGTATTGGTATTATTTGCATTTCTTTTGCAGAAGTGGCGAAGGACTGGATCAAAAATTAAAAAGTAAATATTAGTGGCTCTTAACAAAGAGTCATTTTTTTCGGAAAGTGAGGGAAATTAAATGTTAAAAATATTATTATTTGCACTAATCGTAATGTTAGTGCTTTTTTTATGGTCTGCCTGTATCATCTCGGGTAGATGTTTTAGAGAGGAGGAAAAGAGATGAAGAAATTTACAACAACCCTATTGTTAGCAATAGGACTTTTAGTTGGGTTTACTGTTAATGCTCAAGCAGTAAATGCAGCAACATTGAATATGAGTTACTCAGATTATTGGTATGATAGAGCAAAGGCTGATGGTAGTGAACATCATTCTTGGCATTTTACTCTTTACGATATGGATGGAGAAGTAGCATACTGTATTCAACCAAATGTAAAAGAGGGAACGCATTATAATCAAGGAAGTTGGGAAGATACTGGATTGTCTAATTCGATAAAAGAAAGAATACTTTTAATTGGTTACTATGGTTATACTTATCCAGGTCACCAAACACTACAATTTAGAGCAGCAACACAAGGTATGATATGGGATACAATAGTTGGTGGTGGTGCTAACACAACTTTCCATACTGCTCGTTGGGCAAAAGGGGATACTTTTGATGTATCAAATGAAAAAGCGCAAATTGAAGACTTAATTGCACATCATTATGATAGACCATCATTTAATGGTGGAGTTTATAAAGCACAAGTAGGAGAAACTATTACTCTAACTGATACAAATAATGTATTATCAAACTATTCTGTAAGCGTAAGTGGAGCAGATTATAGCATTGATGGTAATAAGTTAATAATTAAACCTACAAGAAGTGGAAGTATTGATTTAACTTTAACGAAAAATATGCCATATAGTTCTAGTTATAAATTATTTGTTGGAGATGGAATTCAAAATATGATGGTACCGGGAACTACTGACCCAGTAATTGCAAAAATAAGAGTTAATTCTTACACATCATTTGTTGAAGGTCATAAGAAAGATAGCGAAACTGGTAATGCACAAGGACAAGCAACTTTAAAAGGTGCTGAGTATGGTGTTTATGAAACTTCAACAGGAAGATTAGTAACAACAGTAGTTACTGATGAAAATGGTTATTTCAAGAGTAATGCAGTATTATCTTGGAATGATTATTATTTACAAGAAATAAAACCTAGTGAGGGTTATGAACTTGATACAACAAGATATAATGTTGATATTAAAGGTAAAGAATCTGCTAGTGTTGATGTAGTAGAAAAAGTAATTAAAAACTATGTTAGTATTTTAAAACAATATGAACAAGTAGATGGAAACACTACTTTCTTAAATGCAGAAAAAGGTATTACTTTTGAAATCTATTATCCAAATGGTAATAAATATGGAGAAATCAAAACAGATAAAAATGGTTATGCTTCATTGAACTTACCTTATGGTGTATGGAAGTTTCATCAAGTAAATACAACAACTGGATATGAAAAGATTTATGATTTCTATATTACAGTAAATGAAACAAGCGAAAAAGAACAATATTACAATATTTTAAATAATACACTATATGCTTATCTTCAAGTAATCAAAGTAGATAGCGAAACTGGAAAGACTATTGCTATTGCAAATACAACTTTCAAGATTTTAGATACTGATACAAATCAATATGTTTCTCAATATGTTGGTGGAAAAGTTTATAGTGAGTTCAAAACAGATGAAAATGGCAAAATGATAACTTACTTAAAACTACCTGCTGGAAATTATAAATTGATTGAGGTATCTGCTCCTAACGGTTATTTAAAAGACAAAGATGGCTTAAAATTCACAATAGGAAATGATACTCATTATTCATATACAACTTATGGTGCTTTTATAACAGTAACTTATAAAAACACACCAATAAAAGGTCAACTTGAAATTAAGAAAACAGGAGAAAATTTAGTAATTAAAGATGGTAAATACACTTACAAAGATAAAAAATTAAGTGGTGTAACATTTGAAATCTATGCAGAAGAAGATATTAAATCTGCTGATGGAAATCATCTTTATTATGAAAAAGGTACAAAAGTAGATACTATTACAACAGATAAAAATGGTTATGCAATTTCTAAAAAATTACCTCTTGGAAAATACTATTTAATTGAAGTAAAAACACAAGATGAATATGTATTAGATAGTAATAAACACTATTTTGAATTAAAAGAAGTAAATGATGAAACACCAATAGTTTTTGAATCATACAGTAATTTAAACTACTTAAAGAAAGGTACTTTGGAATTTACTAAAAAGGATCTTGTAAATGGAGATGTTATTCCAAACACAATCGTTGAAATCTATAATGAAAATAATGAACTAATCTTTACTGGTAAAACTGACAAAGATGGTAAAGTAATTATTACAGATTTAAAAGTTGGAAAATACTATATCATTGAGAAAGAGGCAGCAACAGGTTATACAATTACAAATGAAAAAATCTTTTTTGAATTAAAAGAAAATGGAGAAATTACAAAGGCTGAAATGAAAGATAAACCTATTACTGGAACTCTTGAATTTACAAAGACTGATGTATCAACAGGAGAGCCATTACCTAACACACTAATTGAAATTTATAATGAAAAAGATGAACTTATTTTTAGTGGTAGAACAGACGAAAATGGTAAAATTACTATTCCAGAAATTAGATATGGAAAATACTATATTTTAGAGAAAGAAGCCCCAGATGGTTACACTTTAAATCCTGAAAGAATGTATTTTGAAATTTTAGAAGATGGAAAAGTGGTTAAGGCAACAATGACTGATGAAAAAGTAGTAATTGAAGTTCCTAGTACAGGAATTACTGATACTCATATTATTGAAATTGCCGGAGCATTATTTGTTCTTGGAGGAATAGGAGTAATTGTCTATGTTAAAAAGAAAAAGCAAAAATAAAGATAGAAAGGTTAGTAAGAGTCAACTTATAATAGTTGGCTCTTTACTAATTGTTGTTGGAATTGGAATAGTTGGAGGTAAATATCTATACAATTATTTTCAAAATCAAAATGAAGAAAATTTAATAGATACTTTTTATGAAGAACAAAAAGAAATAACTGATGACACAACACCAACCGAAGAAAAAGAGCAAGAAGAACACCAAAAGCCAACTACAACTCAAACTAAAAAGGTTGATTATATTGCAGTTATTAAAATACCAAAGATAGGACTTGAAAAAGGTCTAGCAAGTAAAGGTAGTTATTATAACAATGTTAATCGAAACATTTTAATACTTAATGAATCTGATATGCCAGATAAGGAAAACGGGAATGTTATACTAGCAGGACATTCTGGTAGTGGTAGAACAGCATTTTTTAAGAACTTATATAAATTGGAAACAGATGATGAGGTTAGTATTTTTTATGGAGGTAGTGAATACAAATACAAAGTTGTTAATCAATACGATATAGAAAAAACAGGAACTGCTAATATTGTTAGAAATGCCGAAAAAAGCACTTTAACTTTAATAACTTGCAGACACAACACTAATAAGCAAATTATCTATATTTGTGAGTTAGTAGAAAAGGTTTAGGAGGATTAAATTGGAAGAAAAATATAATTTAAACAGTATATCAAAAGCATTTGAAAAACTATTTAATGCTGGATTTAATACAAGCAAAAAAATAGCAACATTAGATATAAAAGAGGTAAGAAAGATTCCCAATTTAACAATGTCAGATTTTTATATTATTTCTGACTTATGGGAATTAGTAAAAAAGAACAATAATAAAACTGCTCAATTATTTATAGAATTTTTAAGTGGTTATAAAGAGAAAGGAAATGATGGCAAATGAAAAAGTTTGAAATTGATGTTGATATAAATGGAACTATTACTTTTGAGGTTGAAGCGAAAAACAAAAAAGAGGCACAAGCAAAAGTAGATGATATTTTAAGCAACACTTCTGTAAAAGAAGCAATAAAATCATACAGAAACAATATTGTTTTAAATGAGAAAGTAAAACAAGATAAAGAAAGAGAAAGATAGGAGGAATTATAATGGCATATTCAAAAAGAATACCACCAATTAAAATTAAATTAAATGTAGATGAATATAATAAACTACTAGAAATATTAGAAAATATGATTGATTCTGATAATGAAAATTATTCAAATAAATCATCAAAAATGAAAGATAAACTATTGAGATATAGTGTTCCAATAGCAGAAGAAGATGGAACTACAATAGTTGATATGAGATTTTATAATAACGAGATTGTAGATCTATTTATGATATTGTTTTATGAGATAGGTAATATTCCTATCAATACTAATTATTATGAAGTCTTATTAAGTGTAAGGGAGAAAATTAAAAAGAGCAAAATGTCAGAAGAATAATAGTCTAATTTAGAACAGGAGGTGCAATATGGCGAGTAAATTAAGACTAATAACAGATCTGTATGGAGAAACCTTAACACAGATAAGCAAGAATCCTGATGACTGGATGTCATTCTTGGAATGTGCAGCAATGAACTACAAATACCCTTTTAATGATCAAGTTTTAATTTATGCACAAAGACCAGAAGCAGTAGCGTGTGCGAAGATAGAGGCTTGGAATAAGCAAGTTGGTAGGTGGGTTAATCGTGGTGCAAAAGGAATAGCACTTCTTTCAGAAGATAATGGTTATACTAATTTACGATATGTATTTGACATTGCAGATACTAATAGTAAGTTCGGAAAAAGTTTTAGATTATGGTCAGTTCCAAAACCTTATGAAGTAGATATTATTGAATCATTAGAAAACAAATATGGAGAACTTGAAGATAAAAGTTCTCTTGGACTTGCAATTAAGTCTGTATCAAAGATACTTGTTGAAGATAATATGCAAGATTATTTGGAAGATTTAAAGTTTTATAGAGAAAATAGTTCTCTTGAACCAATGACTGATGAAGCAGTTCAGTTATTGTTTCAAAATGCACTAGAAAATAGTATTGCATTTTCAATGATTAAAAGGTGTGGATTAAATCCGAATGATTATTTCACTAATGAAGATTTTACACCAATATTAGCATTTGATAGTTATGAAACTATAACTAGATTAGGTGTAGCCACTAGCGAAATATCTGAAATGGGTATTCGTGAAATTTATAATACTATAAAAAAGTTACGAATAAATGAAATAAATAAAATTCGCACATTTGATATAGATAAAGATTTATCTTATGATGTAAGTGAAAGCAGAGAAACTGTTGAAAGGAGGAATAATGATGAGTATAACTTACACACGCAAAGGGGATTACGAGATACCAGACCTAGCTATACCAGAGAACAAGATTCAAGTGGAGGGCAAATACGCAATAATGAGGTTAAGGTACTTGAAAGAGAACAAGAAATCTCTATACACAACTCTATTAATGAGCAATCAACTTCCAGAACACTTGATGAATATTCAAGAAGTAGCAATGGAGAGAGTAGAACAGATAGTATCAGAAATGAAAGCCAAAGAGAAGATAACAGAACAAATGAAACAACAAGACCCTATGAAATGGATAGGCTTAATGAACAACTTGAAGACATCAGCAGAGGAGATAGTAGCGAACGAATTGATTTACGCTTAAACAATTATGATCCAAGTCAAAGTAAAACACATTATGTTGTAGTTGATGAAAAGATAAATCAGATACTAAGTACAACTCCTCATTTAAGAAAATCAAATAAGGAAATAAAAGACTTTATACAAAATGAAAAAGATGTTACAAAAAGAGCAGAGTATCTCAAAGGAATATTTAACAAAGATTATACCGGTGTTATAGTTGATGACCAAATGTATGGTTATAAAACTTTTGACAACGGTATTTTATTTTGGAAAGGAAATTTCTTATCAAGAGATACAGAAAGTTTTGTAAGTTGGGAAGTTTTAACTTATCACTATGACGCAATGATTTTATTAAATCAGTTAAATGATAGAATAGAACCATTGCCAAGTGTAACAGACCAATTAAGTTTTCTTGATGAAAATAGTGAAAAATCAGTATCTGATTTAGAATTTACACAGGAGTTTATTGATAGATATTTAACAGAACAACACCGTGATACAAAGTTTAGTATTTACGAACAATTTAGTAAAAGTTTATCAACAGAGAATAATATAAATTATCTTAAAAACTTATATGGAATAAGTGGTGCTACTTCTACAATAAAAGGAGCAGGAATTGGAGTTAATACTGATTATAAAGGTGTAAGATTTAATAGAGGTTATTTTGACGCTAGTGCCAAAGAACAATTATTCAAGTGGAATTATATTGAAAAAAGAATAAAAACTCTTATTCACGAAGATAGATATCTTAATTCAAAAGAATTAGATGAATATCCGAAGTGGCTTGATGAAAAAGACCAAGAAAGAGAATTTATTGAGGCAAGTAATAATCTAGCTGAAAAAATAATAGAAGAACCAACCGAAGAAAAATACGAATATCAATATCATTTAGGAGATAGAATTTATATTGGAGCAGATGAATATGAAATATTAAGTATTGGAATTAGTAATGTCGTATTATATGATTTTAGGTATCCTTTATTTAATCGTGAAATGTCCAAAGAAGAATTCGATAGGAAAGTAAAAGAAAATCCTGCAAATGATCATCTTAAAATTAAAGTAAGTGATATTAAAGATAATATAAATGAAGAGTCAAGCAATATAGAGGAAAATGTAAAAGAAGAAATATCACTTTCTATTGAAGAAGAACCCGAAGTTCAAGAAGAAAACATTGTTCCAGTATTTGAAAAGAAAAAAAGTAATAAAATAAAAAGTTTTGATATTCACCCAGAAATACCTACTTCTGATAGAAATCAATTTAAAATTACAAATGATAATTTAGGTGAGGGTAGCCCAAGAGAAAAATTTAATAACAATGTTGAAGCAATAAGAGTTCTAAAAAAATGTGAAGAAGAAAACAGATTTGCAACTCCACAAGAACAAGAGATATTGTCGAAATATGTCGGCTGGGGTGGACTTCCACAAGCCTTTGATGAAAAAGATTATTCTTGGAGTAATGAATATAGTATATTAAAGAATTTACTTGATGAAAAAGAGTATTCACAAGCACGAGAATCTACTTTAACAGCCTTTTATACACCACCAGTAGTAATTAGGTCAATGTATAAAGCATTAGAGAATATGGGACTTAAAACAGGTAATATATTAGAGCCATCTTGTGGTGTTGGTAACTTTATAGGTATGTTACCAGATTCATTAGAAAATTGTAAGTTATATGGTGTAGAACTTGATTCCATAAGTGGTAGAATTGCAAGACAACTTTATCAAAAATCAACCGTTGCAGTACAGGGTTATGAAGATACTAATCTTCCTAACTCTTTTTTTGATGTAGCAGTTGGCAATGTTCCATTTGGAGATTTCAAGGTATTAGATAAGAAATATGATAAGCATAAATTTTTAATTCACGATTACTTTTTTGCAAAGACACTTGATAAGGTTAGACCAGGTGGTGTTATTGCATTTATAACAAGCAAAGGTACACTAGATAAAGAAAATCCAAGTGTTAGAAAATATATTGCTCAAAGAGCTGATTTATTAGGTGCTATTAGACTACCTAACAACACATTTAAAGCAAATGCAGGAACAGAAGTCACATCAGACATTATTTTCTTACAAAAAAGAGATTCAATAACTGATATTGAACCAGACTGGGTATATCTTGGAGAAAATGATGATGGTATAAAAATGAATCAGTATTTCATTGATAATCCGGAAATGATACTAGGAAATATGGAAATGATTTCAACTAGGTTTGGCTATGATTCTTCTTGTATCTCTGATGGCGAAAAGATAGAAGATAAGTTAGAAAGAGCAATTTCAAATATACACGCCGAAGTAAAAGAGTATGAACTAGATGATATAGGAGAAGAAGATAATTCCATTGAAGCAGATTTAACGGTAAGAAACTTCTCATACACTTTAATAGATGACAAAATATATTTTAGAGAAAATAGTAGAATGTACCCACAAGAATTAGCAATGACTACTGAAAATAGAGTTAAAGGGTTAATTGAAATAAGGGACTGTGTTAGAACTCTTTTGGAATACCAAACGGAAGATTATCCAGATGAAGATATAAAGAGAGAACAAGTGAAATTAAATCAATTATATGATAGGTTTACAAAGAAATATGGACTAATCAATAGTAGAGGAAATAATTCTGCTTTTTCAAATGATTCAAGTTATTATCTATTATGTTCTCTTGAAATTTTAGATGAGAATGGAAATCTTGCAAGAAAAGCAGATATGTTCACAAAAAGAACTATCAAGCCTAAAACAGAGATAACATCAGTTGATAATGCAAACGACGCTTTAATTGTTTCACTATCCGAAAAGGCAAGAGTGGATATAGCCTTTATGCAAAAACTTTGCAATATGGATATGGATAAAATGCTTAAAGATTTAGAGGGAGAAATATTCAATGTTCCTGAATACGGAGAGCCTAATCAATGGGTTACAGCAGATGAGTATTTGTCTGGTAATGTAAGAGAAAAATTAAAGATTGCAGAACATTTTGCTGAAACAGATGAAAGATTTAATGTAAATGTTAAATATTTAAAAGAGGTTCAACCAAAAGATTTAAGTGCAAGTGAAATAAGTGTTAGACTTGGCTCTACTTGGATTCCACCTGAAGATATAAAAGTCTTTATTGAATATTTATTAAATCCTAGTAATTATGCTTGTCAAAATATAAATGTTCATTATAATGAAGCAACTTCTGAATGGTGGATAGAGGGAAAAAATTATGATAAGTATAATATTAAAGCAACTAATACTTATGGAACTGGTAGAGCAAGTGCTTATAAGATTATTGAAGATAGTTTAAATCTTAAAGATACAAGAATTTACGATTACTATGAAGATGAAAATGGTAAGAGAGTAGCTGAATTAAATAAAAAAGAAACAGCAATAGCACAGGCGAAACAAGAGCAAATAAAACTTGCTTTTGAGGAATGGATATGGAAAGATCCAGAGCGTAGAGAAAGATTAACAAAGTTTTATAATGAAAGATTTAATTCTATAAGACCACGAGAGTATGATGGAAGTCATATCAGTTTTGATGGAATGAATCCAGAAATAACTTTGCGAAAACATCAAGTAAATGCAATTGCCCGAATACTCTATGGAGGAAACACATTACTTGCACATGAAGTTGGAGCAGGTAAAACTTTTGAAATGGTTGCTGCTGCAATGGAGTCAAAAAGATTGGGCTTATGTAATAAGTCATTATTTGTTGTGCCTAATCATATTGTAGAACAGTTTGGGCAAGAGTTTTTACAACTATATCCGAGTGCAAATGTTTTAGTAACTACAAAGAAAGATTTTGAAACTGCTAACCGTAAAAAGTTTTGTTCAAGAATAGCCACAGGAGATTATGACGCTATCATAATTTCACATTCACAATTTGAGAAAATACCAATGTCAGTTGAAAGACAAGTTGCAATAATCCAAAAACAAATAGAAGATATAACTTTGGGCATTCAAGATTTAAAAAATAATAATGGCGAAAGATTCTCTATCAAACAAATGGAGAAAACTAAAAAGGGTTTAGAAACAAGACTTGCAAAATTAAATGACACTTCAAGAAAAGATGATGTCGTAACTTTTGAGGAGTTAGGTGTTGATAGAATATTTGTAGATGAAGCCCATTACTATAAAAATCTATTTCTTTACACTAAAATGAGAAATGTCGGTGGTATAGCACAAACAGAAGCACAAAAGTCATCAGATTTATTTATGAAGTGTAGGTATCTTGATGAACTAACAGGTGGTAAAGGTGTCATATTTGCAACTGGAACTCCAATTTCAAACTCTATGGTAGAACTATATACAATGCAAAGATACTTGCAATATGGAGAACTAGAAAAAAGACATCTTCAACAATTTGACGCTTGGGCTTCAACTTTTGGAGAAACTGTAACTGCAATAGAATTAAGTCCAGAGGGGACAGGTTACCGAGCAAAAACAAGGTTTGCCAAGTTCTTTAATTTACCAGAACTAATGGCACTTTTTAAAGAAGTAGCAGACATTCAAACTTCTGAAATGCTTAATCTTCCAGTACCAAAAGCCAACTATCACAATGTGGTTATAGAGCCTAGTGAAATTCAAAAAGAATTAGTAAAAGACTTATCTGAAAGAGCAGAGAAAATAAGAAATAGAATGGTAGATTCATCAGTTGATAATATGCTAAAAATAACTAATGATGGAAGAAAATTAGCACTAGACCAAAGACTTACAAATGATATGTTAGAAGATTTTGAGCATAGCAAAGTAGCAACTTGTGCTGATAATATTTATAGTATTTGGGATAAAACAAGTGAAGATAAATCTGCACAATTAGTGTTTTGTGATTTATCAACTCCTCATAATGATGGTAAATTTAATGTCTATGATGATTTAAAAACAAAACTTATAGATAGAGGCATACCAGAAGAAGAAATTGCTTTTATTCACGACGCAAACACAGACGCAAGGAAGCAAGAATTATTTAATAAAGTAAGGCGAGGACAAGTTAGAGTTCTTATAGGAAGTACACAAAAAATGGGTGCAGGAACTAACTGTCAGGATAGACTTATAGCCTTACACGATTTAGATTGTCCTTGGCGACCAAGTGACTTAATACAAAGGTCAGGAAGAATAATAAGGCAAGGAAATAAAAATCCAGAAGTAGATATTTATAGATATGTAACAGAGGGAACTTTTGACGCATACTTATATCAATTAGTAGAAAATAAGCAAAGATTTATTTCACAAATAATGACATCAAAAACTCCTGTGAGGTTTGCAGAAGATATTGATGAAACTGCATTGTCTTATGCTGAAATTAAAGCATTAGCAGCAGGAAATCCAGATATAATTGAAAAAACAGATCTTGATACACAAGTTGCAAAATTAAGATTATTAAAACAAAATTATTTGAGTGAAAAGTATGCATTAGAGGATAAAGTGATTAAATATTACCCAAATGAAATAAAAAGATTAGAAAATAGAATTGAAGATATGAAAGAAGATATTGAGGTATTTAACAATAATAATACTCCAGATAATTCTTTTAAAAAAATGAATATAAAAGGTACAGACTTTATTGAAAGAAAAGAAGCAGGAGAAAAGATTATTGAAATATGTAAGTCTATGACTAATCCGGAACCACTTGAAATTGGAGAGTATAAAGGTTTTAAAATTATATTATCTTTTGATACTATGGACAGAAAGTTCTATGCTAGTATGAAGAATAATTTATCATATAAAACTGAATTAGGTAATGATCCTAGTGGAAATATAACCCGTATTGATAATGTTTTAAATGATATAGAAACAAGACTTTCTAGTATAGAAAATAATCTTGAAGACACTAAAAAGAATTATGAAAGTGCTAAAAAAGAAATTGAAAAGCCATTCCCTCAAGAGGAAGAATTGAAAACAAAGTCAAAGAGATTAGATGAATTAAATATAAAATTAAATCTTAATAACAAAGACAAAGAAATCATTGATGATGGTAACGACATAAGTGATGATTGTCAAGATTGTAAAAAAGAATATGAGAGATAAATCGCACATTTAATTCTAAAAGGCTATTGTGTTAAAATATTCACATCCAAGAGGAAAGGTGATGAATATATGGATTTTGATAAGGAAATGGAGAAGAAATTTGATGAATTATTTTGGTATGTGCTTAATGAACAAACACATCAACTAAACAAGGAAAAAGAGTATATGGAACTCAACAGAACTTGCCAAGAGATAACTGGTACAAATAGTAAAATTCAATCAATAATAGAGAATAACGAATCAGTTTCATTAACAAAAGAAGAAGTAGAATTATTAGTAAAATACTTTACTTCTTGTATTGATAGAATGCTTATTGAACAAAAGAAAATGTTTTATTTAGGAGGAAAATATTTCTACTATCTTATGAAAGAAATGGAATTGGTAAAATGACCAAATAGAGCGATTTTAGTAAAAACTATCTTCGCTCTTTTTTATTTTATAGAAAGGAAAGTGACATTATGGAAGAAAAAATTAGAGAAGAATTATATTCTAAATTAGAAAGTGAATTTGATTCTTATAAGAAAGAGTTAGAAACACTTACTTCAAAGGAAATAATAGATAAATCTTATGAAACTACAATGAAAGAAGAACTAATGTGTTTGTTTTATCCAGAATCACAAAGGTATGATTTAGATGAAATAAAAGCATTAAAAAATGAAGAAAATTCATTGGAAACTTTATATCAAGGTTGGATGGATTCTGACTTAAATATAAATCAATTATTAGAAGACAATACTGATGAAATAGTAGCAGAATTAGCAGAAGAATATAAAGCAAAACAATCAAAGAAAAAAGCAAAAGAAAGGTAGGTAATAGTATGGCTTATTATCAACCGGAAGAAATACGAAAAGCAAAAGAAATGGACTTATATACTTATTTGAAAAACTATGAACCAGATGAATTAGTGCATTTTAGTAGAGATACTTATATGACTAGAACACACGATAGTTTAAAAATAAGTAATGGTATGTGGTATTGGTTTTCAAGAGGAATAGGTGGAAAAACTGCATTAGAATATTTAATTCAAGTTAGAGAATATACTTTTATTCAGGCAGTAGAAACTATTTTAGGGTACTCGAATGATAGACCACCTGTTGTATATCAGCAACCTAAAAAAGTTCAAAATATAAGACTTATTTTGCCAAAGAAATCAATTACAACAGATAAGGTTATGAGTTATTTAATTGGTCGTGGAATTGATAAAGATATTATAAGTGAGTGTATAGATAATCGTTTAATATATGAAGATTTACCTAATCATAATGTAGTATTTGTAGGCTATGACAAAAACAAAGTACCAAGATATGCAGGAGTTAGAGCAACAAATAACAGTAGATATATGAAAGACGCTTATGGAAGTCATAAAGCATTTTCTTTTAAATTAGATTCACTAGAAAAGAGTGATACAGTACATTTATTTGAAAGTGCTATTGATTTATTATCATACGCAACACTTAATAAATTGGAAAATAAAGAATGGTATAATGATAACTTACTTTCACTAGCAGGTGTATATCAACCGGCTAAAAAAATTGATGAAAGTAAGATACCACTAGCATTAAATTATTATCTAAATCAGAATCAAAATATTAAAAAAATATATCTGCATTTTGATAATGATAGTGCAGGAAGAATAGCAACAATGGCACTTAAAACTGTTCTTCCAAAACAATATGAAGTCATTGATGATCCACCTAAAATCGGAAAGGATTTCAATGACTTTTTGTGTGCCAAAGTAGGAATAAATTATAAAAAAAGATATGAAAAAGAAAGGTGAAAATTATGAAATTTGATTATTTAAAATTAGCAAATATTATTAAAACAAGAAGAAATGAGAAAGGTATTTCAACAAGAAAACTTGCTGAAAAAATTGGTATAAGTCACGCAGAAATATCAAGGTTTGAAAATGGATTAAAGCCAAGTTTTTACTTAATTCCGTTTGTAAAAATGTGTGAGGAATTAGAACTTGATATTGAAGATTTACTAATTGAAGTGGGTCTTTTAAGTGAAATAGAAGATAAAAAATATGAAGTGAAAGTTACAAATGTTAATGAAGATTATTTTGAAATTGAAGCAAGAAATAAAAAAGAAGCAGCATTGATTGTAGCAAAATTTGTAATAGAAAATGAAATTATTGAGATAGATACAACTATACCAATCGAGTTTGAAGTTGAAGAACTTGAAGAAGAAAACGAAGAAGATTTTGAGGAAGATGATGATGAATTAGACGCAGAATCTTTTATGAAAATGCAATGTGAAAATTGCAAACACTATTGTCCTTATTGTGGCAAGTGTTCTCTTGGGGAATAAAACTTATGTCTAGCCAGCACTGAATTTATACTCCCGTATAAATTCGCTTGTGGGGAAATCCCCAATCCCCTTGCTAGACAAAACTGTATATTGAAGAAAGGAAAGTGATAGTAATGAGTGAATTATTATTTTTTGTTTTAGGGTTCATCATAGGAGGTCTTGCAATGACCAACTTGATGTGTTGCTTACAAGTAAATCGTATAAGTGAACTGGAAAGACAAATAGTATTAAGAGATAATGAACACGAAGAAGATCCGGAGGTTGTTAAATGCGAAGTCGTAGAATAAAAAAACAAATATGGCTTAATGATGAAGAAGAATATATTATGAAGTGTAAGTCACAAGCAGTTGGTATGAATGCCTCTGATTATATTAGACATCTTATTGTAGGTTATAAACCGAAAGAGAAACCGTCAGAGCAATTTTATGAAGAAATAAAAAATATTCGCAACATTGGAAATAATATAAATCAGATAGCCAGAATTGCAAATGCAAAAGGTGTAATAGATGTGCCTCATTTAAAGAAAGAAATTGATAAATTAGATGAGTTTATTATTGATATGAAAAACAAATATTTAAGACCAGATAAAGATGAATGAATTTTATCTGTATTATGGTAAAAAAATAAATTAAATGATATAATTATTACTGTTAGGAGAGGGTAGTAATGTTATCAAACTTAGATTGTTCAATTTTAAAAGAATTAGATAGACAAAATATAAAATCAGATGTTATTTCAATAGTAATGAATAGACTAGATACTAATGATAAGAAAAATGATTTCCTTTCATTTATGATTGATAACAGAAATGTCCTTATATCTTTAAAAGATATTTTTAGTGAATTAAATCTAATCACTAAATAGTAATTTGAAAGTGAGTTGACTATTGATGACTAACACAAATTTTGTAAGTAATAGTTTAAAAGAAAAAGGTTTATATCCTAAATCTGAAAATAAACAATTCGGACTAAACATATCTTCAACAAGTAATAAAGAATTGATAATAAATGGAACAAGCGAGGATTTTATAGAATTGTCAGATTTACTTGTTTCATTGGCTATGTCTAAAACTAATGATCATCATCATATTGATGAACTTACTCTTATAAATGATAATTCTTCAATAAAAGAAATAATTATCGAAAAAAAATAAATTACAATTTAGTAATTAGTTGGAAAAATAGTAATTTGAAAGTGAGATAATTTATGAAGAAATATATATTAAATCCTATTTCATTATTTTTTATAGGTGCTATTTTAGGAATAATAAGCAAATTATTGGATATACTTTTTGTTGGCAATTTATTTATGATGACACTTGGATATATGTTTTCAGATTTACCAATATGGGTACTATTAGGAATATTGATTTCGATATATAGTGATACAAAGAAAAAAGCAATGATAAATATATTTCCATTTTGTATAGGAATGCTAATTTCATACTATGTAACAGCAGAATTAACAAATGCAGTATATAGCTGGAATTTTATCAAAGGTTGGACAATATTTTCTTGTTTATCTCCTTTATTTGCTTATTTTACTTGGAAAACAAAAGAAGAAGGATTATTTGCCAAATTTATATCAATAGGACTTATTTTAGTAACAATTATTGGAAATTATATACTGGTTAGAACATTTACTATACCAGATTTAATAATAATACCTATAATCGTTTACTTCCTATTTATTAAAAAAGTTAAAAGATAAATTACAATTTGAAAGTGAGATGATTGTATGGGAGATATAGAAAGAATTTGCTCTAATAGGGACATTACTAAAAGACTAAGCAAAGTAGTTACTGAGGAAACTTTATGGCAAAGAGTATATATCTTTTGTAAGCATTTAGCAAAGTTTATTCATGCACCTATAACTTTAAATGATTATAAGAGAATGGAAAAATATACTAATGATAAAGAATTAGTAGAAGCAGTATATAATGCTATAAAAGATTATTTTTATATAGACAATAGTGATGGACATTTTGACATTATAGGACATGCTTATTGTGTAGCATTGTTATCTCAAACAAAATACAACAGAGAAAATACAATAAATTATTTAAATAAATGTGCAGACATTTTAATAAAGAATAATGAGCAAGGGTATGGATTAGCAATGTATAGAAATATGAAAACTTTAAGCAAAGAGTATCCTGATTTAAAGAATTTAGAAAAAAAGTTACAATGTTTTAAAGATTATGATTATTGGAAAGAAAAGAATAATAAGTAATTGCTAAATTAAAATTTGAAAGTGAGATGATAATATGTCAGAACAAGAGTTGAAAAACTTGCAAGTATATATAGGTAAAAGAAATCAGAACCAAACAGATGAGCAAGTAATAGAACATATCAAAAATATAAATGATAAAAAAACGTTAACTGAGGAAGAATGGTGTAAACTAATTTTTCCTTGCTGTAATAATGGTTATAGTGAAATATTGAAATTTGTTTTAAAACATATTAAGTCCTTGAACAATGTTAAAGAATATATGATTCATACTGTATATGGTAGAAATGAAAATATCAATGAGCAAAGAATTGAAGTTTTAAAAGAACTTATAAAATATTTAAAAGAGAATAAAAAAGAGTGTTTAAATGAAACAATGATAAGTGCTGGTTGGTTTGGAGAAACTAAAATTGTAAAATTTTTAATTGAAAATGGTGCTAGTATAGATTATAAAAATCAAAATGGATTGGGACTACTAGAATGTTCGGAAAGAGCAGAAAAACAGTTTAAAGACAGTTCTCTAAAAGAATTTTTAAATAAGCAGTAATTTATGGAGTAAATCAGAAATGGTTTGCTCTTTTTTTATACCAAAAATGAAAGGAGTGAGAAAGATTGCAACGACAGGAATATGGAAAATAGAAAAGAGATTAGATAATGTAATAGATTATACTACTAATATTGAAAAGACTATCAATAGTGATTATTGTAAAGATAGTTATTATGATTTACACAATGTTATTGATTATGTTGAAGCAGATTATAAAACAGAAAAACAATTTTATGTGTCTGGTGTGAATTGTAATCCTAAAACTGCATTAGAAGAAATGACTATTACAAAAGAACAATATGGTAAGACTGGAGGAATACTTGGCTTTCACGCCTTTCAGTCATTTGCAGAGGGAGAAGTTACTCCTGAACAATGTCACGCTATTGGAGTAAGACTTGCCGAAGAAATGTGGGGAGATAGGTTTGAGGTTGTTGTTAGTACACATCTTAACACTAACCATTATCATAATCATTTTGTAATAAATTCTGTATCATTTAAGGATGGAAAAAGATATTATGATAAAAGAGAAACTTATGCAGAATTGAGAAGATTATCAGATTCTCTATGTGAAGAATATGGCTTGTCGGTAATAAAAGAAAAGCCTTGCAGAAATAGTAGAATCAACTTTGCTAATTATCAAAAAGATAACAACAATAAAGTAAATTATTACTCTATTGCAAAAAATGATTTAGATAGAGCAATAGGTATGGCTACTTCTTATTATGATTTTGAAGATTTAATGAAAGCAATGGATTATGAGTTAATTTATAGAGGTAATAAGTTAAGTATAAAAAGAAGTCCATATAAGAAAAATATCCGTATTGAAAGATATTTTGGCAATGAATATTCTATTGATAGAATTAAGCAAAGAATTGATGAAGAATATATCAAGCGAGTACCTTTTATAGAAGAATATGGTAACAAGAAAAAGTATAATGCTAACTATTATAAAAAGCGAAAACCAAAAGGATTTTACGCTTTATATATTCACTATTGTTATCTATTAAGGGTATTTCCTAAAAAGTATCCTTATCAAAAATTATCTCCTGCTATTCGTGCTGATGTACGAAAGATGGAAGAAATATCAAATGAAACAAGACTGCTTGTCAGAAATAATTTAAAAACTGACGAGCAGTTTTTTGCGTTTAAAGAAGATAAAGAAAAAAGACTTGAAGAACTTATGGATCAGAGAAGTAAACTCTGGTACAAACATAAAAAGTCAAAGTTAAAACAAGAAAAGGAAGAAATTAAGGAACAAATAGATAACTTAAATAAAGAAATAAATCCGTTACGAAAGGAGGTGGTGCTATGTAAAGATATTATAGAAAGAAGTAAGAAGATGGAACAAAATCTTCAAGAATTATCTGATGAAAAAAATCAAGAAAAGGAGGTAGAGAAAAATGAACACATCAGGTGACGCTGCTGAATCTATTGTAAGAATGAGTTTGCAAGGATTAGAGGTAGCAGTAAGACTATCTGGAAGTGGAGCAAAGAATATTGCTGCACTAATGATTGCAATATTAAAAGACCAAAAGCAAACAAAAGGTAAGACAAGACTTACTAATATGCTTAAATCTGGTAAAGAACTTAAAGTATTTACTGTTAAGGAAGAAGATTTAAGAAAATTCACAGAGGAAGCAAAAAGATATGGTGTTTTATTTTGTGCTTTAAAAAGTAGAGGTAAAAGTGTAGATGGTATGGTCGACATTATGGTTAGAGCAGAAGACGCAAGTAAAATAAATCGTATTGTTGATAGATTTAATCTTGCTACTGTTGATACGGCTTCTATTAAAAGTGAAATTCAAAAATCAAAAGACAGTAAAGATAAAGGTGTTGTTATTAAGAGTGTCGAAGAAAAATTGGTTGATGATATTTTATCTAAACCGATAAGCAAGGAGGAAAATGAAATGTCAAACCCCCAAGTGGCAAAGACAGAAAAAAGCCCTCTGTCAGAGCCTACCTTAGACAACAAAAACAAGTCAGACAAGGGTACTAAATCTGAAAAGCCATCTGTTAGAGAAGAAATAAAAGCAATAAGAGAAGAACAGAAGAAAGACAAAGATTTAGATAAAGATGAACTTAAAAAAGAAAAGCCAGAAAAAAACAAAACCACTAAACACAAACAACCAAAATCAAAAAAGAAAAAATCAAAGGAAAGAGGGTAATAGAATATGAATGATTTTGACCAAATAATGGCTAATGCTAATAGTAATACCACTAAATCAAATAAATCTTTTGATAAAAATGCTTGGAGAGAAAGAAAGCAACAAGAAAGACAAGAAGTATATGATTTAATGGACAAAACAGCAGACGAGATAAAAACAGATATTAACAAGTATAAACAATACCTAGATGTTCAAGGAAGATTCGACAAATACTCTGTTGGTAATGCACTTGTAATATCTGCTACTTATCCTAATGCTACACAAATAAAAGAGTTTGATGATTGGAAAGAATCTGGAGCATTTATAAAGAAAGGTGCCAATGGTATTAAGATATTAGAGCCAGGAGATTCTTATACAAGGTCAGATGGTAGTTCTGCTATTTCATATAATGTTAAGAAAATGTTTGATATATCACAAACAACTTCTACACAAAAGCCAAGAACTATTAATTATGATGATAGAGTAAAATTAACGGCTCTTTTAAAAGACTGTCCTGTTGATATAAAGGCAGTAGATGAAATTCCAAATAGTGATAAAGTTGCACTATGGAATAAGGAAGATAATGTTTTATATGTTAAAAGGGGTGGAGAAACTCCAACAATATTTAAACAACTTGCAAAAGAACTAACTAGGTCTGCACTTGAAGAAACAGGAAATACTGAACTAGATAATTTTAAATGTGAATCTACTTCATATATGTTATGTAAGAAATATGGAATTGATGTGTCAGATATAAACATCAACACTATTCCAGAGGCATTTAAAAATATGAGTGCTAGTGAGGTAAGAAATGAATTAACTTCTATGCGTAGCAATATGGAAGATATAAATACTAGAATGAGTGCATATTTTGAAACTATTTCAAAAGCACAAAAAAATAAGGAACACGAAAGATAGGAGGAATTATGAAAGAAGAAATTAAAGTGTTAGAACTTGATAAATACGAGTTAGGTATTCTTATCAATGCTTTAAATGAGTTTAGAAATAAAATGATTAAAGAGGGCAAAGATACAGAATATGTTGATGAGGTTTTATTAAGAGCCATTGACGCCCCACCTAAAAAAAAAGTTCTCACAAGGTCTATGAGGAGAGATGAATACAGATTCTAGTTATCCAAAGTGGTTGTATTGTCTTGGACTAATACCGACAATATGGTTAGCACTTTTAATTGCACCATCAGTAAATGGGGGATTACCACAAATAATGAAAGATTTTTCAGATGTTATTGGTAATCCCTTTCATATTACTTGGTGTGATAATTCAATAAAAGTAATAATAGTATTTATTATTGGCTATGTAATGGCAATTACAATTTATTTATCTACTAAAAAGAATTACCGTAGGAGAGAAGAACACGGCTCTGCAAGGTGGGGAAATGCAAATGAGATAAATAAAAAGTATAAACAACTACCTATGGATAGAAATAAGTTATTAACTCAAAATGTTTGTATAGGGTTAAATGGAAAAAAGCATAGAAGAAATCTAAATGTCTTAGTCTGTGGTGGTAGTGGAGCAGGAAAGACAAGATTTTATTGCAAACCAAATGTAATGCAATGCAATACCTCAATGGTAATTTTAGACCCCAAGGGCGAAATTGTGAGGGACACAGGCAAACTATTAAAGAAGAAAGGCTATGAGGTAAAAGTATTAGACTTAATAAATATGGAAAAGAGTCATTGTTACAACCCGTTCGTTTACCTAAAAAATGACAATGATGTTCAAAAACTTGTAACCAATTTATTTAAGTCAACAACACCAAAGGGTAGCCAGTCTAATGATCCATTCTGGGATACGGCTGCAAGTATGTTACTACTAGCACTTGTATTTTATCTTAAATACGAAGCACCAGAGGATGAACAAAACTTCCCAATGGTAATGGAATTACTTCGAGCAGGAGAAGTCCACGAAGATGATGACTCTTATGTAAGTCCATTAGATGTTTTATTTAATAGATTAGAAGAAAGAGAACCAGAGCATATTGCAGTTAAGTATTACCGTGATTATCATAGTGGTTCTGCTAAAACATTGAAATCTATTCAGATTACTTTGGCTGCAAGATTAGAAAAATTTAACCTAGAAAGTTTGGCTTCTTTAACAGCTACTGATGAATTAGATTTACCATCATTAGGAGAAAAGAAAACAGCATTATTTGCACTTATACCGGATAACGACACGAGTTTTAACTTTCTAGTTAGCATTTTATACACGCAACTGTTTCAGCAGTTGTTTTTTTTGGCAGACCATAAATATGGAGGAAGTTTACCAGTACACGTTCATTTCATAATGGACGAGTTTGCCAATGTGTCACTTCCAGATGACTTTGATAAGATACTTTCAGTTATGCGTTCAAGAGAAGTTTCAGTATCTATTATTCTTCAAAATCTAGCACAATTAAAAGCACTTTTTGAGAAACAATGGGAGTCAATAGTAGGAAATTGCGATGAATTTCTATATCTAGGAGGAAACGAGCAATCTACTCACAAGTATGTTTCAGAACTATTGGGGAAAGAAACGATTGACACTAATACTTATGGAAAATCAAGTGGTAGAAGTGGCAATTATTCAACTAACTATCAAATAAGTGGTAGGGAGTTATTAACTCCTGATGAAGTAAGGTTACTTGATAATAAATATGCAATCCTTTTTATAAGAGGAGAAAGACCAGTAATGGACTTTAAGTATGATATTTTAAAACATCCGAATGTAGCATTTACTACTGATGGAAAAGAAAAACCTTACTTACACGGAGGAACAGAAAATGCTATTGCTTCAATTAGTATTGATGAAAATGTAGATAACTATGATTTCACAGAAATTGAAGATATAGCAAATGACTATGAATTGATAACTTCGGAAGAAGTTGAAGACTATTTTAAAGGAAAAGGAGAATGAAATTTATGAATAAAAATAGTAAACAATTAAAAATGAGTAGTAAAGGAAAGAAATTATTTAAGGCTTATGTATTAGGAGTAAGTCTTTTTGCAATAACCATTGGAACAAGTATGAATGTTTTTGCAGCAGATGATCCAATGGCAGTTGTAAATAACTTATCTAACTTTATCTTCGGACTAATTAGAGCAATAGGTATGATTCTACTAGGCTTTGGTATAGTTCAAGTAGGGTTGTCATTAAAGAGTCACGACCCTAGTCAAAGAGCCAATGGTTTCTTGACAGTTGCAGGTGGTATTGTTATCACATTTGCAAAGGAAATCTTAAATATGATAACAGGTTAAGCAATTATCAAAGGGCGAGTAAATATTCTACTCGTCCTCATCTTATTTTTACAAGGAGGTGTTAATATTGAGCGATAATTGGGTAGTGCAAAATTTACAAAATGCACTTGATACTTGGAATTCAAAGTTAGGAGAAATATGGCAATTAGTTACACAAACTCCGGAAACTTTTAAGGGTGGAAGCATTTGGAATGTAATTCTAAATATTCACGGTGCAGTTCAAGCCATAGGACTTGCATTGTTAGTTTTATTCTTTGTAGTTGGTGTAATGAAAACTTGTGGCTCTATAACAGAAGTAAAGAAACCGGAACACGCTCTTAAATTATTTATACGATTCACAATCGCAAAGATAGTGGTAACTTATGGACTTGATTTAATGCTTTCGTTATTTAAGATAGTTCAAGGAGTAATATCTACAATTATTCAGGCTTCAGGACTAGGTGGAGCAACAAGCACAACATTACCACAAGAAATTATAACGGCAGTAGAAAAATGTGGTTTCTTTGAATCAATACCACTATGGGCAGTTACGCTGATAGGTGGCTTATTTATTACAGTATTATCTTTCATAATGATAATGACTGTTTATGGAAGATTCTTTAAGTTATATCTTTATACTGCAATAGCACCGATACCGTTATCTACCTTTGCAGGAGAACCTACACAAAGTGTTGGGAAAAGTTTTATTAAATCTTACTGTGCCGTTTGTTTAGAGGGAGCAATTATAGTCTTATCTTGTATTATATTCTCTCTATTTGCAAGTTCACCACCAGTAGTGGACGCAAATGCAGCAGCAGTCACGCAGGTGTGGAAATATATTGGAGAGCTAATTTTCAATATGTTAGTGCTTGTAGGAACAATAAAATTATCTGATAGAGTCGTTCGTGAAATGATGGGATTATAGGAGGTGTCAAATGAACGAAAAGATAGAAAAAGTAAAAAATGATATAGAAACATTTTTAAAAGATACAATGGAACATCAAAATAAACACATTGATTATATTTTGTATGATCCAGATAATGATAATATTTTTGTATTAGCAAGTGATGATTATGGTGAAGCAATAGAGTTTACACCTTTTACTAAGGAGTATGATGGAGGATATCTTGAAGTTCCAGAGTGGGATTATAATTTTGATTATTATATCTATAACTATTTAGAAGAAGGTAAAAGAATAGGCTATATGACTGATGAAGTTCACTATTCTATTTGGAACTCTATTCACGAGTTATATCCAGAAGATATTGATTACAAAGACGGAGTTCAAGCATATCTACAATATTGTGCAGACAATGGAATTACAAAAGAATATTTGGATAAAAAGACTGGTTTTGATACACCAGATGTTATGCAATATTTTGAAGGACTAGCAATAAATGATACTATGAAATATAAAGGTTATATTATAGAGGCTGATGACTTAAATTTGGATAATCCAAAGGAAAACCTTGTCCATATATATGAAAATGAACAAGATTATGACAAAAAGGAAGAAATAGAAACAGTTTCACTAAATACTATTGGATTAAAACAAAATGTTAGAGATTATATTGATGAGTTCTATATTGATAAAACTGTTATAGAAAGTGAAAAGGCGTATTTCACATTTGTATTAGGATACGACTTGTTAAATGATATGCTTTCAAAATCATCAACACCAGAAAATGATGTTAGTTATGATTTCTGCGATATGATTGCAGGGGAATTTTTAAAGAGCGAAGAATACAAAAATGAAAAAAATTCTTCTTATGAAATGTTAGAAAGTTGGGTAAATGATAACAAGGATTTCATAAGAGAACAACACAGTTTATTTATTGGAGAAACAATTGATAGAGATACTACTAGAATGCTTGATGGTGGTATGTATGTTATAGATTTAGGTTATAGAAATAAGCAACCAGTTGCTTTAATTGAAAAAACAATGCAAGACAATAGTAAAGAATATATTATTGCATTTAACTATAAAATCACTGATAAAAAAATTGACTGGGCTTATGGCTATTATTATAACGAAAATATTTCAAAAGCAAAGCAAGATTTTAATAAAGTATTGTCTGGTGGAAATCTTGCAAACACATTTGATAAAAATAAAAAGGACAAAGAAAGGTAGGTACAAATGGAAGTAAAAATAAATAGAGAAATAAGAAACTATACAGAAAGCATTTTCTTCGGACTGTCATTAAGGCAGTTCGTTTTTTCTATATTGGCTTGTGGAGTAGCAGTATTATTATACTTTTTATTAAAAGGACACTTTGGAATAGAAACCTTGTCTTGGGTATGTATATTAGGCGCTGCACCCTTTGCTGCAATAGGTTTTGTAACTTATAACGGTATGACAGCCGAAAAGTTTTTATACGCCTATATTAAATCAGAGTTTTTAATACCAAAGAATCTAACTTTTAAACCAGTTAATTTTTACTACGAATTATTAAAAGATAAATTAGAAAAGGAGGGTGAAAATAGTGAAGACATTAAGAACACTATTCAAACAAGATAAAGAAGCATTTGTAGTTCCAAAAGGAATACAAGATGTTATACCTGTTACTAGAATATGGCAAGATGGAATATTTCAAGTAGGAAAAAATAAATATTCAAAATGTTACCGATTTACTGATATAAACTATGCAGTTGCAAGTAGGGCAGATAAAGAGGGTATGTTTTTAGAATATAGCGAGTTATTAAATTCATTTGATACAGGAGCAACTACTAAAATAACTATATTAAATAGAAGATTAAACAAAATAGACTTTGAAAAAAATATTTTATTACCTTTATCTAATGACAAGTTAGATGAGTATAGAAAAGAATATAATAAAATGCTTTTAGATAAGGCAACAGGAGCAAACGGAATCACACAAGAAAAATTCATAACAGTTTCTGTTAATAAAAAAAGTGTAGAAGAAGCAAGAAACTATTTTACAAGAATTAGTGCTGATTTAATAAATCACTTTTCACAACTAGGTTCAAAATGTATTGAATTAGAAGCAGAAGATAGATTAAGACTATGTCACGATTTTTATAGACAAGGAGAGGAAAATGCTTTTACTTTTGATATGATACAAAATATGAAAAAAGGACATAGTTTCAAAGATTTTATATGTCCTGATAGTTTTGAGTTTGAAAAAGATTATTTTAAAATGGGTAAGAAATATGGTAGAGTCATTTTCTTAAAAGAATACGCAAGTTATATTAAAGATAATATGGTGGCAGAACTTACAGACTTAAATAGAAATATGATGATGAGTATTGATGTCATACCTGTTCCTATGGACGAGGCAGTTAGAGAGGTGGAGAATCGAAGACTAGGTGTTGAAACGAATATAACAAATTGGCAACGAAGACAAAACTCTAATAATAATTTTAGTGCAGTAATACCTTATGATTTAGAGCAACAAAGAATTGAATCAAAAGAGTTTTTAGATGATTTAACAACTCGTGACCAAAGAATGTTTTTAAGTGTTTTGACAATGGTGCATACGGCAGATAGTAAAGAACAATTAGATAATGATACTGAAAGTTTATTAACTACTGCTAGAAAACATTTATGTCAGTTTTCAATACTTAAATATCAACAAATGGATGGACTAAATACTGTAATGCCATTTGGAGTCAGAAAGATAGACGCATTAAGAACATTGACTACTGAAAGTCTAGCAGTATTTATACCTTTTAGAGTACAAGAGATAAATCACGAAAACGGAATTTATTATGGTCAAAATGTTATAAGTAAAAATATGATTATTGCAGATAGACGACAATTATTAAATGGTAATTCATTTATTCTAGGAGTTTCTGGTTCTGGTAAATCATTTACTGGAAAGAACGAAATAGTATCAGTAATACTTCGTGACCCTAATGCAGATGTAATAATTATTGATCCAGAGCGTGAGTATTCACAGTTGATAAATGCCCTTGGTGGAGAGGTAATTCATATATCTGCAACAAGTAATAATCATATAAATGCTATGGACTTAAATAGCGAGTATGGAGATGGTGCTAACCCAGTGATTTTGAAATCAGAGTTTATACTTTCTCTATGTGAACAACTTATTGGTGGTAACAATCTAGGTCCAAAACAAAAGTCTATTATTGATAGATGTACGGCTTCTGTTTATAGACATTATCAACAAGGAAATTATCAAGGAGTTCCACCAACATTACAAGATTTTAGAGAAGAATTATTGAAACAAAATGAACCCGAAGCAAGAGAAATAGCCCTTGCGATTGAACTATTTACAAATGGTAGTTTAAATACCTTTGCTAAAAACACAAATGTTGATACTAATAACAGATTATTATGCTATGACATTTTAGATTTAGGAAAGCAATTATTACCTATTGGTATGTTAGTAGTTCTTGATAGCATTTTGAATAGAATAACCACAAATAGGAGCAAAGGTAGAAATACCTTTATTTTTATTGATGAAATTTATCTATTATTTCAACACGAGTATTCTGCAAACTTTCTATTCACTTTATGGAAGCGTGTGCGTAAGTACGGTGCATATTGTACTGGTATAACACAGAATGTTGATGACTTGTTACAAAGTCATACTGCTAGAACAATGTTAGCCAATAGTGAGTTTATAGTAATGTTAAATCAGGCTAGTACCGATAGATTAGAACTAGCAAAGTTACTTAATATATCAGAACTACAAATGGGGTATATCACAAATGTCGGAGCAGGACAAGGACTATTAAAAGTAGGCAGTTCATTAGTTCCATTTATAAACAAATTCCCAACAAATACTAAACTTTATAAACTTATGACTACAAAACCCGGCGAAGGTAATTAACAGTTAGGAGGTGGTTATCTTGGCAGATATTAAAGTCAAAGATATAGCAAAAAAAGGTGTAAAAACAATTAACAAAGCAGTAGTTCAAACTGAAAGATTTAAAGATAATATTGTAAGAACAAAAGAAAAAGCTGAAGAAACTGTTAGTAATGATATTAACAGTAATGAGTATGCAAGTAATAAAATAAAGTTTGCTACTGATAGAGCCTTTGATGAAAGTGTTAATCAATTTAATAAACAAGGTCAAAAATCATTTATGAAAACCAAAGAAAATTATCAGAAATCAAAGGCAAAAATCAAACAATTAAAAAAGAAAATAAAAGATAAAAGAAAAGTAAAATCAACAGTTAAAAATACTAAAACTGCTATTAAAACAAGTAAAGAAGTGGCAAAGAAAACAGAAAAGACTGCCAAAGAAACGATTAAGGCAAGTAAAAGAACAATGCAAATTGCAAAAGAAACAGCCAAGAGAACTGCACAAGGAGTTAAGGTGGCAATTAAAACAACAATATCTGCAATAAAAGCAATCATAGCCGGAACAAAGGCTTTGGTTGCTGCCATTGTTGCAGGAGGTTGGGTAGCCGTGATAGTTATCATAGTTATATGTCTAGTTGCTTTAATGTGTAGTTCAATTTTTGGTATATTTTTTAGTAGTCAAAAAACGAGTGCTAATTCTATTACAATGAATACAGTTGTAGCAGAATGTAATCAGGAATTTTCTGATAAGTTACAATCTATTCAAGACTCTAATCCACACGACGATTATGTTTTAGAGGGGAGTATGGCAAGTTGGAAAGATGTTCTAACAGTATATACAATAAAACAATCTAATGGTGTGAATCAACAAGATGTAATGACAATAGATGATAATAAGAAAAATGTTATTAAACAAATATTCTGGGATATGAATAGTTTGACATCAGAAGTAAAAGATGAAATGGTTACAGAACAAGGAACTAATGCAGATGAAATGCCTAAACAAGTACAAAAGAAAGTATTGCATATCAAGATAAACACAAAGACACTAGAACAAATGAAAAATGATTATCACTTTTCACCTGCTCAGAATAAACAATTAGCAGAACTTACTGATAACAAATATGCAAGTTTGTGGAACGGAGTTATTTATGGGGCTACTGATTCAGGTGAATATGTTAATTGGCGACAAGCAGGACAGAGTTGGTCTAACATAAAAATAGGCAATACAAATAGTACAATAGGAAATATTGGTTGTCTGGTTACTTCAATAGCAATTCTAATTGAAAAGTCAGGAGTACCTACACCAAATATAGAACCATTTAATCCGGGAACATTTGTAGAAGCATTAAATAAAAATGGAGGTTTTGATGAAAGAGGCAATCTATATTATGGACCGATTAGTAAAGTTGTTCCGAACTTTAAATATGTAGGTAATGTCAATTTAAGAGGAAAAAGCAGAAGCGAAAAATTAGCCTTAATTACTCAATATGTAAATGCAGGTTATTTTGTAACGGAAGAAGTAAAAGGAGCAACACCGGGAAATCAACATTGGGTTGCAGTTACGGGAGTAAATGGTAATAATGTTATTATGGTTGATCCAGCGTCTAATCAAACGGATATGTGGAGTGCATACGAGTGGAGTAAATCATCTCAATTTAACTATTTTAAGGCTGAGTAAGTATGCTAATTGCACTTTTAAAATTAAGTATAGGAATACTAATTCTATATACTAAAATAAAAAAGGTTATTTCTGAAATTAGGAAATAGCCTTGATACATAAATTTAAAAATTAATAAGGCGAGAAATCTTGGACGAAGTATTGTTAAATAAATGATAAAATGATATAATTTTAATTAGCATAAATTAATTGTTAAATAGTAAGTTGTAGAGGGGATGAAATTATGGGATTTGATTTAGGACATACAATTAGTTCATTATCAAAGCTTACTTTACGAACAAAAAGAAGAATTGATAAAGATAACGAGTCAAATATAAAAATTTATGAATTATGGCTAGATCGCAATTATAGGGCTTATGAAACTTTAAACGAAAGTGGATATAAGACTTATGAATTTGATGGAGAAAAAGTAGAAAATAGAAATTTTGACTTATTTGCTTTAAGCAAGTATAAAGATGAAATAGAGAAACCTATCGGAGATGTATCTAGTATAAGTACAAGTTCATATATTATAAATGAAAAAGCATATAATGTTTTATACCCATATTTAAAAGAGCATTCTCAAATATTTCGACTAAAAAACAAAAATAAAATATTTTATGTTATAAATGTGACTGATATAATAGATTGTCTTGATTATGAAAAATCGGAATTAAAACGATTTCCTTCTTCAGGTAGAGTTATGAGGGTAACTAAATATGTTTTTAGAACAAAGAAATTGAAGAATGCAACTATTTTTAAATTACCAGAATTTCCAAAAGGAATATCTTATGTAACAGAACAATTTAAGAAAGTAGTAGAAGAAAACAATATTACAGGTTTTAAATTTAAAGAACTATAATACAAATTACAAGTTATTATTAAGATTAGTTTTGAATCAACTAATCTTATTTTTTTATTATTTAAAAAATGTATTTGATTTGCTAAATTTGTTAAATATATGGATAATAAAAAAAGCAAGAACCAATTTCTTGCTTTTTTTTAATACTCCAATTTCTCCATATTAAATAGTGGAGAGTCATAAAAATCTTTAAGTTCTATTTTTAAAGTTTTACATATTTTAAAGATAATTGTAGAACTTGGATTATCTACATTGTTTGCCAATAATGCTCTTAATGTTGATGGTGCAATAGCAGATAATTCAGCAAGTTTATTTGGAGTGTAATTATATTTGTTACATAATTCAAGTATTCTTAAAGTAATTGCTTCTTTAAATAACATTTTAAAAACCTCCTTAACACTACAAAAATTCTAGCAGAAATCGGTTGAAATTATACGCCGATATCGGTTGACTTTTAGAGGCTATAATGCTATAATGTCAATGTAGTTAAATAAAAAGATAAAATTTATAATTGATTAAGCAGTACGAAAGGATTATAAAAGTTTTTTTGTATTGCTTTTTTTATCAAAAAATGATGGAAATAAATGGATTTGGAGGAGTAGTAAGAAATGTTTGAAGAATTATTAATATCAGTACTATTTATTATTGTTTTAATTATTTTGTGCATAATTTCTAATTTGTATTCAAAAAAGGAAGAAGAAAAAGAAAAAAATAAGAGAAGGCTGGAATATGAAGAATTACATACATTAAGTGGAAGAATTAATTATCATAGAAGCCAAGAAATTAGTACTTATAAACTAGATGAATATGAAATAGGGGATTGGGAAAAAATTGTCAGAAAGAAAATGAAACCCATTGTTAAAATAAATAATAAATATCAAACTAATAAAAAAATTAACGTGTTAATTGGTGACTATGATAAAATGTCTGTTTCAAACTCAGTCTGTGTATTAGAAAGTATGGGAATAGATGTAACAATTGCTAAATCTGCAATTGAAATAATGGAAAGATTAAACAAAGGCGAAAAATATGATTTGATTATTACTAATAATATATATGATAGAGGAAATTGTGATGGACCTCAGTTACTTTATGAATTAAGAGAATGTAATATAAAAATTCCTATTATAGTGTTAACAGTATCACATAATAAAAGAGCAGAATTTTTAAATGAAGGATTCAATGAATATATGACTAAGTTGTTGGATCAAGATAAAGTGTTGGAAACTTTACCAAAAGTGTTAAAAAAATTAGAGTTTACAAAGCAAAAATTATAATAGTTAAAGAGAAATTTTTGCTGACTTATGGAAAAAAAAGAGATTAAATGATATAATAACTTTGTTAATCATTAAATTAAAGGAGGAAAAATATGAGTACAGAAAAACTAGAAAATGTACTATGGGACTCTGCAAATAAACTTCGTGGAGGACTTGCGGCAGCAGATTATATGCACGTTGTACTTGGACTAATATTTTTGAAATACCTTTCAGATAAATTTGATGTTAGATATAAAGAACTTGTTGATGAGGGAAAAGGCTATGAAAATGATATAGACGAATACTCAAAAAATATGGTCTTTTGGATACCGGAAGAAGCAAGATGGAGTTATATTTCTAAATATTCTAAATCTGAGGAATTAGGAAAAGTATTAGACGAGGCTTTTATTGCTATTGAAAAGCAAAATCCTGAATTAAAGAACATTTTACCAAAAACTTATTCAAAACTAGAAGTTGACCAAAGAAGACTAGGTGAGTTGATTGATCTATTTACAAATAAGTTAGATACAACAAATGCAGGTGGTGATTTCTTTGGTAAGGTATATGAATATTTTATGGGTAAATTTGCAAGAAATTTAGGACAAAAAGGTGGAGAATTTTATACTCCAAGATGTGTTGTTGAATTACTTGTTGAAATGATAGAACCTTTTAATGGTAAGGTATATGATCCTTGCTGTGGTTCGGGAGGTATGTTTGTTCAATCAGCAAATTTCGTTGATGAACATCAAGGAAATATAAATAATATTTCTGTTTATGGACAAGAATTAAATGCTACAACCTGGCGTTTAGCAAAAATGAATTTAGCAATTAGAGGAATTGAAGCCGATTTAGGTGATTCAAATGGAGATACATTCCACGACGATAAACATAAAGCATTAAGAGCAGACTATATACTTGCCAATCCACCATTTAATATTAAAGATTATGGTCAAGAGTCATTACTAGAAGATCCTAGATGGAAATATGATGTTCCACCAAAAGGAAATGCTAACTATGCTTGGATTCAACATATGATTTCAAAATTATCACCAAAAGGTGTTGCCGGTTTTGTTTTAGCAAATGGAAGTTTATCTACAAGTCAAACACAAGAATATAACATTAGAAAAGCAATGATAGAAGATGATATAGTAGATTGTATTATTACATTGCCAGACAAGTTATTTTATACAACTGGTATTCCAGTGTCATTATGGTTTTTGAGAAAACAAAAAACACAAGATAATAAAATACTTTTTATTGATTTAAGAGAGAAAGGAACTTTAATTGATAGAAAGATAAGAGAATTAAGCAAAGAAGAAATAAAAGAAACTGCAAATACATATCATAATTGGTTAAAAAATGAGAATTATGAAGATATTAAAGGTTATTGTTATTCTGCAAGTTTAGAAGAGATTAGAGAAAATGATTATTCACTTGTATCTGGAAGATATGTAGGAATTGATGATTCTAATGAAATGTCAAAAGAAGAAGTAGAAGAACAAATAAAAATAGTATCAAGTGAATTAAAAGAGTTATTAAAAGAAAATCAAGAATTGGCTAAAAAAGTAGAAGAAATACTAGATATTCAATAATATCAACTATAAGAAGTTGTTGGTCAAAAGGAACAACATTAAAAGTGTAATCAAGAATAGCATTTTTATCTCCACGCGGCATTTTAGTTCCTTTTGATGTAGATACAACATAATCGATAAAACTGGTTGTCGACATCATATAATATAAGTATTTAGGTAGAGTTAATTGTGAATCAATTACATTGAAACACAAAACATCATTTGAACATCCACCTGTAAATGTTGGAAAGTACAATTTGTGAAAATATGGTCTTATGTTGGAAAGAAGTATATTGCTATTTTCAAATTTACATACATTAATATTTTCAGGAACATTAGAAGATTTTACAATACCTTGAATATTAGGAAGCATATTTTCTGTTGAAATATATTTTGATGGATTTAGGTTATTTGTATTAATTTTGCTGTTAGAATATTTCACCAATTGTCCTAATTTATATAACATTTAAACAACACCTCCTAATATCAACTATGTGTTGTTGCTCATCTTTATTATGAATACCTTTTAATTCAAAGTTTTCAAGGTCTTTCTTTGATAATTGAAAAACGGTGCTTCCTAATAATAAAGATTGCAATTGTTTTCTTATTTTTGAACTTTGCAAATAATAAAACAAATATTTCAAATTATTATTTTTATTATTTAAAATTGTCAAAGTATGAGTTCCATTAATGTATTTGATATTATCGTATTTTATATAAGTTAGATGACCAAAATCTGAAATAGTTTCAGTTACATCTGGCATTATTATTGAATCCTGGTTTAGAATTTTGTTTTTATCAATGTCTAATGTGAATTTATTTAATATTTTTGATGATAAAACTGTTTTTTCATTATAATACCTATATATATCACCATAATGTATGCAAGATATTCCAATATTATCATCAAAGTATTCCCTTGATGTGGTTATTGCTTTATTTATTTCAAATAAATCTTTAATCTTCATTTTTAACCTACTTTCTGAAAGGAGTTTTTATGCAATTATATAAATTAAATGAGTTATACTCTATAACATCTGGCTTATCAAAGCCTGCAAATAAATTTGGATATGGTAATCCTTTTTTATCATTTTCTGTTGTTTTTAACAATTTTCATATTCCTAACAATATTACTGAATTAGTTGATACAAATATGTCAGAAATTGAACGCTTTTCTATACAACGAGGTGATGTATTTGTCACTAGAACTAGCGAAAAACTCGATGAATTGGGAAAAAGTTGTGTTGCATTAAAAGATATTCCTCGAGCTACTTTTAATGGCTTTTGCAAGAGATTACGTCCCAAATGTTGTGAAAATATAATTTTACCTGAATATGCACAATATTTGTTTAGAAGTAAACAGTTTACAAATCAAATTATTTATAGTTGTCCTATGAGTACGCGTGCTTCTCTAAATGAGGAAATACTAAATACAATAGTTTTGAATCTTCATTCTTTGAATGAACAACGACACATAGTTGATATTATAGGAAGTTTAGATGATAAGATAGAAAATAATAACAAAACAATTGATAAATTATGGCAAAAATTACAATTAATACACACTGATTTTAAAAGTAAAAATGAGTTAGTTGAAAAAAATATATTAGAGTTGGCTGATATAAAATATGGTAAAGGAATTCCTACGTCCGAAATTTTAAAAGACGGTTTATATTCAGTATATGGAAGCAATGGCATTATTGGATATTTGAATAATTACACATTTAAGGAACATAAAATTGCTATATCTTGTCGAGGAAACTCATCTGGCATTATTCACCTAACAGATGAAAATTCTACTGTTACAAGTAATTCATTAGTATTAGATTTTAAAAATTTTGATTATACATATTATTTTTTCTTAGAATTTATGTATAAGGGTTTATATGAATACAAGACAGGTTCGGCACAACCACAAATTACTATTGATAACCTTAAAAATTTAAATCTTCAAGTTCCAAAAAATATAAATGATTATATTAAAAATATAAATGATAGTGTTAAATATACTTTTTGCTTGAAAAAAGAAAATCAAAAGTTATTTTTATTAAAGCAGTTTTATTTAAAAAAGTTCTTTGGATAAAACCAAAGAACTTTTTACCAATTTACAATTTCATCAACTATTTTTTGTTGTTCTTCACTTGTTCTTCGTAAGTATATTCTTGTTGTTTCAATACTTTCGTGTCCCATCAGGTCTGCAAGTAATGCAATATCTTGATTCTTTTCTAAAAATCTTTTGGCGAACATATGCCTGAAAGAGTGTGGGTAAATATATTTTAAATCCATACCATAATCATCGGCATACTTTTTTAATTGATGAGCAAGTCCTCTAGTAGTAATTTTATTGCCAAACCTATTAGTAAATAGATAACCACTTGTTTTGCCTGTTTCTTCTAACCATTTAATCGTGATTTCTCGTAATTTTTTTGGAATATATATTCTTCTAATCTTGCCACCCTTGGTATATAAGTCGATATACCCAATTTTCACATTTTCCACTTTAATTTGTATTAACTCACTTACTCTTGCACCAGTTGCGCCTAAATACCTTACAATAAAATACCACATATAGTTCTTATCTTTTTTTAGTTTATTGATAAAGAATAAATAATCAGGATAACTTATAACATTTTCTAAAAAGTTTTTTCTTTGAATTTTAACAAACTTTAACTTCAATTCTTTTTTATTTACAAAATCCAAATATTTATTTATTGCCTGAATTTTAAGGTTTACTGTTTTAGGTTGATAATTCTCAATTAAAAATCCTTTATAAGTTAATAAATTACTTTTGGTTACTTCATCAAAAATACTGAAATAATGTTTTATAGCAATAGTATAAGAAGATATAGTATTTGCTGATAAGTTATCATTTTGCAGTTGAGTGATAAATGTTTCGTCCATAACTTCACCTCCTGCAAATATGATATTACATAGAAAAATCTGACTAAAAGAATTTAGCCAGATAATTTGATTTTAATTGTTGGAGTTTAATATTTTCTTTTTTTAATGCTACCATTTTTTCAAATAGTGAATCATATTTTTTGAATTCAAAAATTTGTTGTTTTGAATTATATACACTTATGTTATATAAATCATTGACACTTAAATTTTGTTGAACACTGCCTTTTGAAATCATTGATATATTATAGTAGTTAGACTTTAAGAATGCATAAGTATACGCAGGTGATATTCCTGTAACTTTTAAAACTCTTTGGTTTAACAGACAATTTTCTTGATCCACAATTCCGACTCTACCTACATCTCCTGTCATTGTCAGTAAAATATCTCCTATATTCAACTTTACTTTTCTATAATCATCATTAAAATCAATGAAATCGCAAGAAGCAGTTGTAAATCCATCACTTTTTATGTTTTTAATAGTTATAACTTTGTATGTTCCAAATTCAGTATAATCTTTACTTTTAAAAGCATATCCATTTAAAATATTAAAATTGTCTTTAAAATTGCCTATTACAGTTTTATCTTGGATTTTTTTATATTTTAATAATAAGTATTCATCAATTTTTTTATATAGTTTATTATTATTCTCTATCTTGTCATCTAAACTTCCTATAATATCAACTAATGTATTGCAAAAAGGAAGAATTTAATTTAAAAATAATAACTCAAATACAATTTTATTAATTTTTCTAATTGCTTATTTTCTTGTTTCAATTTTAATATAAATTTAATTATAATTTTATGTTTTTCCTCAAATTTTGCAATATAATCCTTTGATGGAACTGGTATTTTTATATTCATAAGATTATTTTCACTTACAGAGGCTCTTGTTGAGGCAATGCTTGAATTAAATAAAAATTGTTGAATTTCTTTTGTATTTAAGAATTCTCTAATCCATTCTTGATAGGCTATATTTTTGGGGTCTATTTTTGCAAGAGCTACATTATATGCACCACTAATACCAAATCTAACTTTTCCGGCTTCTCCATATTTATCCATCATAATATCGTATTCATTACACAATTTATTTTTAGTAGATTCTTTTATATAAGTTAAATGATTTTCGGATGAGTAATCTCTATTCTGTATAAATCTAATATATCCTTGTTTATAGTCATAAATATGTTCACTTTTAGGAGGCTGAGTTCCACCAATGAAATCTACCATATCAAGCAAATTATACTCTTGGCAAGAAATATTAGATAATGCATTTTTATAGTTATTCGCTTTCCAAATGATAAGTCTTTCAATGATTTTATTGTTATTTTCTATCTTATCATCCAAACTTCCGACAGTATCAACTATGAGAATATAAAATCAATATATATAATTATCAGCAAATATCGGCTGATGTATGGTAATTATTGTAGAAATATGTTATAATTTAAGACAAGATGTCACTTGAATTTGTTAAAAGAAAGGGAGTGCAATTATAATGAATGATAAATATAATGAACACGAATTAGAAATGTCTATAATTCAGATGTTTGAAGAAAAAGGATATACATATATTCAAGAAAATGATGATTGGATTGTTAATAGAAAATTAGATGATTTTATTATTGAAGATGATTTATTAGAAGCACTAGAAATGATAAATCCTAAAATAAAAAGAAAAATATTTAGTGAAGTAGTAACAAAAATAAAACATTTAGACGCACTTTCTTTTATAGATAAAAATAGATTATTCCACAAATATTTAGTAGATGGAATATTTATTGATGATTATTTTAGTGATTCAAATCCATTAGTAAAAATTATTGATTTTGAAAACCCTGATAATAATATTTTTAAAGTCGTTAATCAGGTTAAGTTTAATGAGGGAAAATCAACTAGGATTCCAGATGTTTTAATTTATATAAATGGTATTCCTTTAATTATATTTGAATTAAAAAGTATAGAAGATAGAGAAGACGCTACAATAGAAAATGCATATAATCAATTAGGAGGTAATTCTGATAATAGCGGTTATAGGTATGATATTCCTACATTGTTTAATTACAATGCTTTCTGTGTAATAAGTGATGGTGCGAACAATAGACTAGGCACTATTACAAGTGATTTTGAAAGATATTCAGAGTGGAAAAGTGTCGATGGAAGAGAAGTATATAAAGATTATAGTGTTAATAAACTAGATGTAATGATAGATGGAGTTTTCACAAAAGATAGACTATTAGATATTATAAAAAATAACTTATTCTTTATTGATAAAGATAAAGAAAAACCTATTAAGATTTTAAGTCAATATCATCAATACTTTGGTGTAAAAAAAGCCTTTGATTCGATTCTTAAAAACAAAAGACCAAATGGAGATGGTAAAGCAGGTTTGGTATGGCATACACAAGGATCTGGTAAAAGCTTTAGTATGTTAATGTTGGCATATAGACTTATTCAAGAAAAATCTTTAAATAATCCTACTATTGTTGTACTAACTGATAGAAATGATTTAGATGACCAATTATATACAACATTTAGTAATGCAAAGAATTATTTAAGAGTAGAACCAGTAAAAGTATCAAATAGAAAAGATTTATTAGATAAATTATCAAATGTTAAAGAAAGTGGAATTATCTTTACAACACTACAAAAAATTGATAAAGACAATATAATTCCGAATGATAGAGATAATATTATTGTTATAAGTGACGAAGCACATAGAAGTCATTATGGAATAGAGGAAACGGTTACATACAAAAAGAATAGCACAGATTTTGAAATGAAAACGAAATATGGCTATGAAAAATATATTAGAGATGCTTTGCCAAATGCAACATTCATTGGATTTACAGGAACTCCTGTACAAACTAAGGATAAAGATACAACTGCTATTTTTGGAGATATTATTGATGTATATGATATGACACAATCTATTGAAGATGGTTCAACTGTAAAATTGTTCTACGAGTCAAGACTTGCAAAAGTTTGGTTAGATGATAAGAAACTTGAAGAAATAGATGAATACTATAATGAAATGCGTGATAATGGAGTTACAGAAGATTTAATTGATATGTCAAAATCTCAAATGAGTCGTATGGAAGTTTTACTTGGAGATGAAGATAGATTAAAATTGTTAGCAAATGATATTGTTAATCATTATGAAGAAAGAAAAGGTATTTTAAATGATAAAGCAATGATTGTTTGTATGACTAGAAAAATTGCATTTGATTTATATAATTTAATTTTAGACATAAGACCTAATTACAAAGAAAAAATGCAACTAATTGTTACATCTAGTAATAAAGATGATGAAAAAATGAGGGATGTAATAAAAGACAAAAAATTCAGAGATAATATTGCCAATGACTTTAAAAATAAAAAAGGAAAAACAAAGATTGTAATAGTAGTAGATATGTGGTTAACAGGATTCGATGTTGCAGATCTTGATGTTATGTATATAGACAAGCCAATGAAAGGTCATACATTAATGCAAGCAATAGCAAGAGTTAACAGAGTCTATGCTGGAAAAGATTCAGGACTAATTGTTGATTATATTGGAATCTCAAAAGCATTGGATGAGGCATTAAATACTTACACCAAAAGAGATAGAGATGTTAATCTTAAAGATATAAGAGAAACTGCAAAAACTTTGATAGATGAAAACTTATCAATTCTTGATGAATGGTTTTATAAAATTGATGAATCAGGTTTTAAAAGTTCAAAACAATTAGATAAGTTTAGAACAATTCAGGATGGGGCAAACTTTGTTCTTGAAAATGAAAAAAGAAAGAAACAGTTCCTATCAATTACTAAAACTATTAAAAGTGCTTTTGTAATTGCACTGGGCGTATTAAATGAAGAAACTAAGACAAAAGTAAACTATTATTTAGCAGTTAGATATTTTATTCAAAAAATTGAATATTCTAGAAATCCTGTTTCACTAACTAAAATCAATGAAAGAGTAAGCGAACTACTTGCAGAAGCAATAGTTGGTGATGAAGTAAAAGTTCTAACAAAAGTAAATGAAAATGATGGAAGTAGTGTTTGGGATTTATTAAGAGAAGACAAAGTAAAAGAATTAAGAGAAAGCAATCCACCTCACGTATTTGTAAAAATTCTTGAAAAATTATTGACACAAGCAATAAAAGAATATAAAAAATATAATCTTGTTAAATCACAAGAGTATAGTGAAAGATTAAGAAACTTATTAAAAGAATATTACAATAGACCAACTCTTGAAGTGGAAGACAATGCAGATATAGAAATGACAATCGTTGGCTTAATGGCATTTTCGCAAGAAATGGTTGAAGACGAAAATAACGCTAATAAAAACAATTTAAAAGGAAGAGAAAGAGCTTTTTATGACGCATTAACAACAGATGGTAAGGCAGCAGAATTAATGACTGATGAAACGTTAAGACTTATTGCAATGAAGTTAAAAGATATTGTAGAAAAGTATGCAACAGTTGATTGGTCAAAGAAGAAATCTACACAGGCTGAAATGCGTTCTCAAATAAAAAGACTATTAGATGCTTATGGTTACCCACCAGAATATAATGAGGAAGCAACATCAAGAGTAATATCACAAGCAGAGTATATGATGTAAATAGAATATTAGATATGTAGCAGTATTAAATGTACTGCTATTTTTTTTGCTACGAATTATTGATTTATAGTTTACGAAAGTGGCAAAATACTATACAAAAGTAAAAAATATTACATTTAATGGCAAAAATATTGCTTTTCGCATAATTCGACAAAATTCGCAAGAATAATGTTGTATAATGTAATCGTACATATAGCAATGCCAGGCTGTGTGATATATGAAATTAATTATAGTAGTTTTGATAATTAAATAAGGACAATTAAAAGAAATAATTAAGCAGTACATATTTCTTTGACAACAAAAGAAGAAGATATATTACTGGTTAATTTTTCATAAGAGGGAGCAATACCTTACGCTATTACTCGTATAAAAATTAGGGCATTGATTTTTATAAGAAGTAGGAGTTGTTGCCCTTATGATCGTGAGAGTAGTTCTTATTTGTTTGTTAGAAATTGATAGAAGCGATTATATTCATAAAGGGGTATCTTTCGCTCATAAACGTAAAAAAACAAAAAAAATAAATAATGCAGTTTTGATTGACGCTAATAGTTTGACTCAAAATATGAGTTTGACTATTAGCGTCTTTTCTTTTTGTGTAAAACTTTTTAGGTGCAGAAGCCCACCAAAGTTCAAGTTTAAACAAAAAAACTTGAATGGAGGAAAGAAAGATGGCAGAAAGCCCTAAAAGAAGAAAATATAAGGATAACCCTTATACATTAAATTATATTGAAGAAAAAAATATTTATACAATTACATTTAAAGATGTTAAAGGACATCTAAATAAAGTAGAAGTTAGTGAAGAAGTATATAGAGTCTTTGATAAGTTTGAACTGCAAGATATTAAAGAATTGAATGAATATGATAGACATATCGAACATTCAGAAATATTTGAAAACAATCTTGAATCAAGAGCATTAAATAAACAAATACCAACTGATGAAATAGTAGAAAATAAAATCAATAATGAGAAATTAAGAGAAGCACTTCAAGAATTACCTAAAATTCAAAGGGAAAGATTAAAAAAATATTACTTTGAAAATAAAACTTTTGAAGAAATTGCAGAGGAAGAAAATTGTACTAAAAGGGCAGTAAAGTTTAGTGTTGATATCGCAATAGAAAAAATTTCAAAAAAATTTAAAAATTAGACTACACTTTTTACCTTTAAGTGAGGAAACAGGTGAGAGGGAGTTAATCCTTTTCCACCTGTTCCTTTTAATTTAGTGGAGCAGGATGTGTTCTTTGAAAATTTGATACACATTCATCAGATACTTTCCTGTTAGATTCAGCACTTTAACAAGTACGCTTGTCGGTCTATACTTGGTTATAAAATTAGGTAGCACCTAATTTGCGATTACATCTAACAGAATTAAAGATACTCCTGCATAGCCACAGACTCACGCAATGGGTGCAGCCCGGAGAGATCCTCGGGGAGGTGAAATTCCTGTGATATTGATTTAGCAAGTCAATAGTTTGATGAAATCCCGTACTGAGGGTATTATGACAAATATCAGTTAAAACTAAAAAATAAAAGAAATAAATATTATGAAAGTCAAGGTATTTATATGTACTTTGGCTTTTTTACATATTAAGGAGGAAATTTTAATGAAAAGAAAAAATTATAAAGTAAAAGTTAAATTGATATTTGAAACAACTATGGATCATTCACAAACAAGTATGCAAAAAGCACAGGAAGATGTTAATCGTGTTTTAACAGATTATTTAAAAGATAAGAAGTTAAATATATTAAATTTATTTAATGATAGACCACCACGCATTATATATAAAGTTGAAAAGAAAGATGATTAAATCCGATATAAAAAAAGGAGATATTTATTATGCGACACTAAATCCTGCTATTGGAAGTGAACAAAAGGGAGAAAGACCGGTGGTGGTTCTTCAAAATGATTGTGGCAATAAATATAGTCCGACTGTTATAGTTGCTCCATTAACAAAGATAATAAAAAAAGAAAAATTACCAACACATATTTTAATTCATAGCAATGATTTTTTAAGGTATAATTCTTTAATTTTATTAGAGCAGATTAGAGTAATTGATAAATCAAGAATTATAAGTTATATGGGAAGTTTACTAGATTATCAATTAGATAAAGTTAATAGAGCATTAGCAGATGTCTTTGATTTTGATATTATAAGTTATTTAAAAACTTATGGAATAGGAGAGAATTATGTTCAAAAGAAGAAAAGATTATATAGTAACTATTATAGCGAATAATTACAAACAGGATGTTCAAGTAAAAGCAGAAGATAAAAAAATTGCTGAAAATATGGTTGATAATGTTTTACTTGGTACAGATTTATTTGATTTTAAAAATAAATGTGACTACCAACTAAAAATAAGAAGGAAAAGGTGGGGTGATAAATGAGTAATGATTATTTAAAAGAAAAACTTATAAAATGCAAAGGTGTTTCTTTTGATGAAGTTAATATAGATGAATTAGATGATATTACAAAAATCAATTTTAGTAAAAAATCAAATAGTAATGAAAAAATAATAGATTTTATAAAAAGTGCAAAGAATCCATATATGTTCAAATGTAATGGCAGGAAAATTAAAATTGCATTTTCAAATAATGATGAAATTGCTGAAAATAAATTAAAAGATACTGTAAATAAAATATATAAATAAATCAAGTGTGCATTTATAAAAAACGCACCAATGAAATAAAAATCTCTTCCTTGTAAAATTAAGTGAAATTTGAAAGGAGAGATTTTTTATGAGTAAAAATGAAATTAAATTTGGAGGTGTTAAATAATGCCTCGAAAGAAGAAAAAAACGCAAACTGAAAAAAGCATTTGGAAAGTTGGTGTGTATTGCAGATTATCATCAGAGGATGGAGATAATGCAGAATCAGATAGTATAGGAAATCAAAGACAAATAATACAAGATTTTTTGAAAAATGAAGATAATGTTGTAATTGTTGATTATTATTCTGATGATGGATATTCTGGAACAACATTTAATAGACCAGAATTTAAAAGATTATTTAATGCTTTAACAAATGGAGATATTAATACAATAATTGTAAAGGATTTATCAAGATTTGGAAGAAACTATATTGAAGTTGGTAACTATATTGAGCAAATATTTCCTTTGTATAATATAAGATTTATTGCAATTAACGATAATATTGATAGTTATAAAGATCCTAAATCTATAAATAATATAATTGTTCCATTTAAAAATCTAATGAATGATGAGTATGCAAGAGATATTTCTCAAAAGGTTAGGAGTGTATTGTTAAATAAATCGAAGAATGGAGAATGGGTAGGTGGAACTTGTCCTTATGGATATAAAAAAAATCCTGATAATATTCATCAACTTATTATTGATGAAGAAGAAGCACCTGTTGTTAGAAAAATATTTAAAATGGCACTAGATGGTGATGGGCATATAAAGATTGCAAAATTCTTAAATGATAATGGAATATTATGTAGAAAAGAAGTACAAAGAAGAAAAAAATATCATTTAAGTATGGATTCAGAAGAAATAGAAGCAATATATCATTGGAGTACATCTACGATTGGAAAGATGCTAACAAGTGAAATTTATATTGGTAATTTAGTATGGAATAGAACAGGTTCTGTTAGTTATAAAGACCATAGACAGATATATAGACCTAAAAGTGAATGGATTATAGTTAAAGAAACACACGAGCCAATTATAAGCATTGAAGATTTTAAAAAAATAGAACAAATTATTAATGAAAGAATAGCAAGTAAAAAGAAACCAGAAAAACTTACAATTTATAAATATAAAATTAAATGTGCAGATTGTGGTAGAGCAATGTGTAAAATGGAAGATACAAGGAATGGTAGAAATTCATCTAATTTTTATTGTAGAAATTATAAAACCACTTCAAGTAAATGTACACCACATAAAATTAGAACAAGTGATTTAGATAATATGGTAATTGAAAGTATTATAATGCAGGTTAAAGCAGTTCTTAATATAGAGAAAACAATAAAGCAAATGAAAAAAGAAAATGCTATAACAAATAAAAAAGAATATGAAGATAATGTAACAAAATTACAAGAGAACATTGAAAAAATAAAAAAAATGAAAAGATTATCTTATGAAAATTGGAAATTAAATAAAATTACAAAAGAAGAATTTCTTTCTTCTTCAAATGATTATGAAAATAAAATTGAAAAATGTAAATCTGATATAAATAAATATGAAAAAGAAATTAAAAATGCTTTAAATGATGATAAATGCGAAGAATATTGGATAGAACATTTTAGAAGAAATAAAAAAATAAAGACTTTATCAAGAGATGTTATTGAAGAATTGATTGATTGTATATATGTACACGAAGGAGGTAATATAACAGTAAAGTTTAAATATCAAGATGAATATGAAAGAGTATTAAATGGAATTAATAATGAAAAGGAGGGAACAATATGAAAAAATGGAATGTTGCAGTGTATTTAAGACTATCTTCTGACGATGGAGATAAATCCGAGTCAAACAGTATTGGCAATCAAAGAAATATAATTAAACAATATATTAAAAACAACAATCTTAATGTTAATGTAAATTATTATACAGATGATGGATATTCTGGAACAACATTTGAACGACCTGATTTCCAAAAAATGCTTAAAGATATTAAAGATAATAAAATAAATTGTATTATTGTAAAAGATTTATCAAGATTAGGAAGAAATTATATTGAAGTAGGAAAGTATATTGATGAAATATTTCCTTCATATAATATAAGGTTTATTGCAATTAATGATAATATTGATAGTTATAAAGATCCTAAATCTACAAGTAGTGTTATAGTTCCATTTAAAAACTTAATGAATGATGAGTATGCAAGAGATATTTCTCAAAAAGTAAGAAGTGTTTTAGATAGCAAAAAGGCAAATGGACAATTTATTGGTTCTTATGCACCTTATGGTTATTTAAGAAATCCAAAAGATAAATATAAATTTATTGTAGATAAAGAGGCTGAAAAAGTAGTAAAAAAAATATTTAATATGATTTTGTCAGGCAAAAGTAAAAAAGAAACAGTTGACGAATTAAATAATTTAGGAATCGCAACTCCTAGGATTTATAAAATGGAAAGTCAAAATTTTAAATATAATACAACTGAAACAACAAAAAAATGGAATGCTAAAAAGGTAGATGAAATATTAAAAAATAGAACATATACCGGTGATTTGATTCAAGGGGTAAGAAAGAAAATTAGTCATAAAATTCATAAGAATCAAAGAGTTCGAGAGAGCGAATGGATTGTTATACCTAATCATCATAAAGCAATTATTTCCAAAGAACAGTTTGAACAAGTTCAAGAGATACTCTATGAGAGATGTATCAGGGTAAATAAGAATGATAAATATGACACATTAGTTGGACATATTAGGTGTAATGAATGTGGTAATGGTTTTACTATTAAATCTGCAAAAGGACACGACTATTATTATTGTAGTTCATATTTAAGAAAGAAAAACTGTACTTCTCATTCTTATAAAAAAGAAGAATTGGAAAGTAATATTATTAAAATAATAAATAATTTTAGAGAAGTTGTTAAAGATATTGATGAAAAAATTACTCTAATTCTTGAACAAAAGGAAATATGCTATGATGTGGAAATTTTAAAGGTAAAGATTGAAACTAACGAAAATCAAAAAAATAAATATATAATGTTAAGGGATTCGGTAAAAAATGATTTTAAAGAAAATTTGATAACAGAAGATGAATATTGGGAGTATAGTGATGAATATAGTAAAAAAATAAAAGAATTAAAACAGGAAAAAATTAAGTTAGAGAAAAAACTTGAACAGATAAGTTTTAAGAGTCTAGATAATATTGCTTGGTTAGAAGAAGTTAAAAAATTGAAAGAAGTAAAGGTATTAGATAAATTATTAATTGATGAATTGATAGAAGATATTGTGATTGATGAAAATCGAAACATTAAAGTAATATTTAAATGTGAAGATAAATATTTTGAGGCACTAGACTTTATAAAAAGACAAAACTATGATATAATATCATCTAGTTAAAGGGCGAAATTAGAAAGTACTTTTTTAAGTATTTTTTTAAAATGAAATAGAAAGAAGTGATTAAAATGGATATGTATCAAAAAAGAAAAATTAGAGCAGAAAAGAAAAAAGATGATAGTCCAAAAAGTTTTCCATCAGTCGGAATTAACTGGTATCCAGGACATATGGCAAAAACTAAAAAACAAATAATAGAAGATTTAAAAATAATAGATGTTGTAATTGAAATAATAGATGCTAGAATACCAATGTCTAGCCAGAATCCAGATATAAGAGAATACACAAAAGGAAAGCAAAGACTAATAGTTTTAAATAAATCTGATTTATCAGATGTAGTTCAAAACCAAAAATGGATAAGCTATTTTGAAAAAAATAAAATACCGGCTGTTTTGGTTGATTCAAATTCAGGAAAAGGAATTGAACAGGCTGTAAGAAAAATAGGAGAGATCTATGCACAAAATGAAGAGAAATTCTCTAATAAAGGGAGAATAGGAAAATCAATAAGAGTTATGATATTAGGTATTCCAAATGTAGGAAAATCATCATTTATTAATAGAATAACAAAGAAAAATTCTGCACAAGTAGGAAATAGACCAGGGGTAACAAGACAAAAACAATGGGTAAGAATTGCAGATAACATTGAATTATTAGATACGCCAGGCGTGTTATGGCCAAAATTTGAAAGTGAAGATGTTGGATTGAAACTTGCATATACTGGTTCAATAAAAGATGATGTAATTGAAATAATAGAAATTGGATTTAATCTTTTAAAATATTTGATTGAATCATATAGACCAAATGTAATACAAAGATATGGTATAACAAATGAAAAAATTGAAGAAATTTTAGGACAAGAAGATTTAGAGTATAATGAGAAAATTGTAATGATTATGGATGAAATAGGTAAAAAGAGAGGTGCTCTTATATCTGGAGGAAATATCGATCAAGAAAAAGTTGCAAGAATAATACTTGATGATTTCAGAAGCGGAAAATTGGGAAATATTACATTAGAGATAGCACCATAAATAAATATAAAAGGAATGAGTATATTGATAGAAATAATTGAAAGAAAAAATGAAAATATAGATATAGATACTATGTCGCCACTTACATGGGCATATATTGGAGACGCAGTATATGAATTATATATAAGAAATTATTTTATAAATACAACAAAGCTAAAGCCACATAAACTACATATAGAATCAATAAAATATGTAAAAGCTAAAGCACAGGCAGAAATCTTAGAAAAGCTAATGGATAATCTAACAGAAAAAGAACAAGAAATTGTTAAAAGAGGAAGAAATGCAGAAAATCACCATTTACCCAAAAATGCAACTGTACAAGAGTATATGTATTCAACAGCATTTGAAGCATTAATTGGTTACATGTATTTAACAAAGCAAGATGATAGATTAAAGGAAATATTAGATTTATGTATAGAGATAAATAAAGGAAGGTAAACTAAAATTAGTTTACCTTCTTTTCAGATTGGTGACCCCTACGGGAATCGAACCCATGATTCAGCCTTGAGAGGGCTGCGTCTTAACCGCTTGACCAAGGGGCCAAAATATAGAATACCTAAATAATATAACACAAAAACAGATATATCGTCAATAGATATTCAAAAAAATATATATAAAATAAAAAAGTATATTGACAAAACAAAGATTCGCATATATAATATTAAGCGAACAATATTTTGCAAGGAGGCAAGAAATGATAACAACTTTACATATAAAAAATATAGGGATAATTGATGATTTAGTAATTGATTTTAATAATGGTTTTAATGTACTAACAGGAGAAACAGGAGCAGGTAAAACTTTAATAGTTGGATCATTAGGAATAATAACAGGTGGTAGATTTTCAAAAGATATGATTAGAAAAGGGGAAAATTATTCATTTGTTGAAGCAAATATATATTGCCCAGAAAGTGAAATTGCAATAGATGGAAACATAATTGTTTCGAGGGAAATATATGTAAATGGCAGAAATTCATGTAAAGTTAATGGAAGATTAGTAACGGTTAATGAGCTAAAAAAAATAATGGAAAAAATCATAGATATTCATGGTCAACAAGATAGTCAGAATCTGCTTGATGTTTCAAAACATATTTGTTATCTAGATGAATTTGCTGGAGAAAAAATAGCAAATCTAAAAAAAGAATATATAGAACTATATACAAATCACAACGATATAGAGAGAAAATTAAAACAAAATTACGGAGATGATAAAGAACGTGAAAGAAAACTAGATCTATTACAATATCAATTAAAAGAAATAGAAAGAGCAAATTTAAAAGTTGGTGAAGAAGAAGATCTAAGAGAAAAACATTCTTTAATGAAAAATTCTGAAAAACTACAAGAAAATCTAAAAAATATAGATGAAAACCTTAGATTACAGGCAATAGAAGGAGTGTCAGTATCTATAAAGTGTTTAGAAAAAATTGAAGATTGCGGTACTATTTATACAGAAAAATTATCTGAATTAAAAAATATATATTATGAAATACAAGAATTATCAAGAGATTTTTCAGATATGCAAGAAGAAGTATGCTTTGATACATATGAGAGGGATGATATAGAAAAAAGATTAGACGAAATATTTTCTTTAAAAAGAAAATATGGAAATAGTATTGAAGAAATTTTGAAATATAAAGATGAATTAGAATCAGAAATTAATAATATAGAGAACATGGAAGATATAAACAATAAATTGAAAAATGAAAAAAAGAAACTAGAGGAAAAGATGAATGTTATGTGTAATGAAATGGACATAATAAGAAATGATTCAGCACTTTATTTATCTAAAAAGATCAACAAAGAATTACAAGAGTTAGAAATGATACATTCTAAATTTAGTGTACATATTGAAAAAATGCAAGAAAGTGAATTTAACCCAAATGGATTAAATAAAGTAGAATTTATGATATGTACAAATACTGGAGAAGAAGAAAAGGAGTTATCTAGAATTGCTTCGGGAGGGGAGATGTCTAGAATAATGCTTGCAATAAAAACTGTTTTAGCCGATGTAGACGAAGTACCAATATTAATTTTTGATGAAATTGATACTGGTATTAGTGGAAAAGCAGCAAAAACAGTAGCTGAAAAAATGAAAATTATTTCAAGTAAACATCAAGTAATATGTGTTACTCATTTAGCATCTATTGCAGCAAAGGGAGATTATAATTATTATATAAGTAAGAGTGTAAAAGACAACAAAACAACAACTAGTGTAAGAAACTTAAATGAAGAAGAAACAATTAAAGAAATTGCAAGAATTGCAAATGGAGATATTACAGAAGTTGCAATAGCAAATGCTAGAGAATTAAGAAAAGCAGTATAAATAGTTTGTAGAGTAATTACTTTACAAATTATTTCCAATTGGTTTACAAAACAAATAAAATAGTATATAATTATATGGATAATTTAGGTACGATAGTGTACAAAGAGGGGGAAAAGGAAGATGCAAGAAAACGAAAATGCACAAGAACAAGAATTAGATATAAACCAATTAATGAAGGTGAGAAGAGAAAAATTAGAAAAATTAAAACAAGAAGGAAAGAACCCTTTTGAAATAACAAAATTTAATAGAACACATACTAGTAAACAAATTGTTGATAATTATGAAGAGTTAGAAGGAAAAGATGTAACTATAGCAGGTAGAATCATGGCAAAGAGAATTATGGGTAAAGCTTCATTTGTTCATATTCAAGACTGCGATGGAAAAATACAAAGCTATGTAAGTATTAATGATTTAGGAGAAGAAAGTTACAAAGATTTTAAAGAAGACGATATTGGAGATATCATTGGAATTACAGGATTTGTTTTCAAAACAAGAACAGGGGAAATTTCAATACATGCAAAAGAACTTACACTTCTTTCAAAATCATTGAGACCACTTCCTGAAAAATATCATGGATTAAAAGATACTGATTTGAGATATAGACAAAGATATGTTGATTTAATTGTAAATCCTGAAGTAAAAGATACATTTTTAAAGAGAACAGAAATTATTAAAGAAATAAGAAGAATATTAGACGAGAAGAACTTTCTAGAAGTTGAAACTCCAATATTAAATACAATTGCAGGTGGAGCAAGTGCTAGACCATTTATTACACATCATAATACTTTAGATATAGATATGTATTTAAGAATAGCAAACGAACTATACTTAAAAAGATTAATAGTTGGTGGCTTTGATAAAGTATATGAAATGGGAAGAATGTTTAGAAATGAAGGAATGGATATTAAGCACAATCCTGAATTTACAAACATTGAGCTATATGCAGCTTTTGCTGATTATAACGATATGATGGATATTACAGAGGAAATTGTATCAAAAACAGCTCAAAAAGTTCTAGGAACAACAAAAATTAATTATCAAGGAACAGATATAGATTTAACGCCAAATTGGAAAAGAATCACAATGATAGACGCGATAAAAGAACAAACAGGAGTAGATTTTAACACAATCGAAACAGATGAAGAAGCTTTAGAAGTTGCAAAAAAATTAGAGGTTGAAATAGATGCAATAAAAACAACAAGAGGAGAAATCATTAATCAAATTTTTGAAGATAAAGTAGAAGAAACTTTAATACAACCAACATTTATTTATGATTATCCAGTTGAGGTTTCACCACTTACAAAAAGAAAACCTTCTGATCCAAGATTAACAGAAAGATTTGAATTATTCATAGGTGGTAGAGAATATGCAAATGCTTATTCAGAACTAAATGATCCAATAGATCAATATGAAAGATTTTTAAATCAAGTAAAGCAAAGAGAAGCCGGAGACGATGAAGCAAACATGATGGATGAAGACTTCGTAGCAGCTCTAGAATATGGTATGCCTCCAACAGGTGGATTAGGAATAGGCGTAGACAGATTAATTATGCTTCTAACAGATCAAGCATCTATTAGAGATATATTACTATTCCCAACAATGAAGCCATTAAACTAAAATAGAAAGAACCATAGAGAAAGGAAATGTTATGTTCATAGATAAAAGAATCTTATATATAGTTTTAGGATTATTTATTGTAAGTAATCTTGCCGGCTTGTTAAGTAACACTAATGCATTACTTAGTTTACTTATTAGTTTACCCGCCGTTTTAATAGCAATTACTTTTCATGAATATGCTCATGCATGGGCTGCTGATAGATTAGGAGATGACACTCCGAGGAGACAAGGAAGATTAAGCTTGAATCCATTTAGCCATTTAGATCCGATTGGTACAGTCATGTTAGTATTTGCTGGTTTTGGATGGGGTAAACCAGTTGAAATAGATTCTAGAAATTTTAATCGAAACATAAAGATGTCTGTTGCAGAGGCAATTGTAGCAGCTGCAGGACCTCTAATGAATTTTATATTAGCAATAATATTCACAATTATATATACTGCAATTTGGAAATTTGCACCTTCATTTGTACTTACACAAGTGGGTAGCATTGTTATGATACTTTTAAGTGCATGTGTATCTGTAAATGTAGGATTAGGTGTATTTAACTTAATTCCATTACCACCATTAGATGGTTCAAAGATTATAGCAGGTTTTCTACCATCCAATATTAGAAATTGGTTTGAAAGATATTATAATATTTTTTACATTATATTTGTAATAATATGGGTTACAGGAATTGCAGGTGATATTATTTCACCACTTATCTCTTTGGTATATAAAGGAATATTAAAACTTGTAGCAATGATATTTGGTATTACAACTATATAAAATAAAAGCTTAAGAAAGGAATTTGTTAACAATTAAAGTTAACAGTAAGATAAAAATGAAAGATATAATAACATTAGGAATTGAATCAAGTTGTGATGAAACTTCTGTAGCAATAGTAAAAAACGGAAGAGAAGTTTTGTCGAATGTTATTAACTCACAAATAAAAATACATGAAAAATTTGGTGGAGTTGTACCAGAAATAGCTTCTAGAAATCACGTAGAGGCTATTTCTGATGTTACAAAAGAAGCATTGAAAATAGCTAACATAAAGCTAGAAGATGTTGACCATGTTGCATGTACATATGGCCCTGGTTTAGTAGGAGCTTTATTAGTGGGAGTATCTTATGCTAAGGGGTTAAGCTATGCTTTAAATAAACCTTTAACTCAAACAAATCATATTGAAGGCCATATTGCAGCTAATTACATTACACACAAAGATTTAAAACCACCTTTTTTATGTTTGATTATTTCAGGTGGACATACGCATCTAGTACATATAAAAGATTATAATGATTTTGAAATATTGGGAAAAACAAGAGATGATGCAATCGGTGAGGCTTTTGATAAAGTCGCAAGAGTAATTGGACTTGGATATCCAGGAGGACCAAAAGTAGATAAGTTGGCAAAAGAAGGACAAGCTAATATAGACTTACCTAAAACACATATAGACGGGTTAGATTTTAGTTTTAGTGGGATAAAAACAGCAATTATAAATTTACATCATAAAGATCCTGATGTTAATAAAGCAGATTTATGTGCAAGTTTTGAAAAGTATGTAACAGATATTTTATTACATAATACATTAAAGGCGGCAGAACAAATCGGAATAAATAAAATTGCTTTGGCAGGAGGAGTATCAGCTAATTCCTATATTAGACAAAATTTTATTGAATTAGAAAAGAAGGGATATAAGATTTACTACCCAGAACCAATTCTTTGTACGGATAATGCAGCAATGATTGCATCAGCTGGATATTACAGATTTTTGTCTGGAACAGTTGCAGATTTAACATTAAATGCAATACCAAATTTGAAGTTATAGGGAATAGAAGGAGAATTCAATTATGGCAATTTATACAATAGCGGATCTTCATTTGTCTTTTGAACAAAATAAGCCAATGAATATTTTTGGAGATAATTGGGATCATCATACGGAAAAAATAAAAGAAAATTGGATAAACAAAGTAAAAGAAGATGACTGTGTAATATTACCAGGAGATTTTTCATGGGCAACATACTTAGAAAATACTAAATGTGATTTTTCATATATTAATGAATTACCAGGACGTAAAATTTTGTTAAAAGGTAATCATGATTACTGGTGGACAACTCTAACAAGCATGAGGAACTTCTTAGAAAGTAATAACTTTAAAAATATAGATTTTTTATATAACAATAGCTATTGTATAGAAAACAAAATTATTGTAGGAACAAGAGGATGGAATATATTAGACAATGAAAATGAAAGCAAAATGATAAAAAGAGAAAATGCAAGATTAGAACTATCTATAAAGAATGGAATAGAAAAGTATGGAAAAGATAAAGAAATGATAGCATTTTTTCATTATCCACCAATTACTTCAAATAGTGTTTATAAAAAAGAAAAAAATGATTTTATAGAAACATTAGAACGATATAATATAAAAAAATGCTATTATGGGCATTTACATGGAAAATCACATAAAGATGCGGTAGAAGGAGAAATAGATGGCATCAAATATAAGTTGATTAGTGCTGATTATTTAAACTTTGATTTAGTTGAAATTTAGTACTTGCAATATTTACAAATTGTGGTATAATTATATAGCTAATTATATCAAAAAGCGAAAGGATTGAATAAAATGAGTGTAAAAGTAGAAAATACAGAAAACAAAAATGAAGTTAAATTATCATTTGTAGTTGAGGCAGAAAAATTTGAAGAAGCGATGAAAAAGGTATATACAAAAACAGCAAAGTATTTTAATATACCAGGATTTAGAAAAGGAAAAGCACCAATGCAACTAGTTGAAAGACAATATGGATCTGAAATTTTTTATGAAGATGCTTTCAATGAATTAGTACCAGAAGTATATGATGCTGCAATTAAAGAAAATAATGTTGAAGCTGTTAGTAAACCAAACATTGATATTACACAAATGGAAAAAGGAAAAGACTTAATTTTTACTGCGACAGTGCAAACAAAGCCAGAAGTAAAATTAGGTAAATATAAAGGTATAGAAATAAAAAAAATAGAGTATAATGTATCTGAAGAAGATATCAACCATGAAATAGGACATATGCAAGAAAAAAATTCAAGATTGGTTTCAATTGATGATAGACCAGTAGAAAATGGTGACATTACAGTAATTGATTTTGAAGGTTCAGTTGATGGAGTACCATTTGAAGGTGGAAAAGCAGAAGGACATGAACTTGAAATAGGAAGCAACACATTTATTCCAGGATTTGAAGATCAAATTATAGGAATGAAGGTTGATGAAGAAAAAGATATAAAAGTTAAATTCCCAGATGAATATTTTTCAAAAGATTTAGCTGGAAAAGATGCTATATTTAAAATAAAATTACATGAAATAAAGAAAAAAGAATTACCAAAACTAGATGATGAATTTGCTAAAGATGTTAGCGAATTTGATACATTAGAAGAATTAAAAAATAGCATAAAAGAAAAAATAGATGTTGAAAACAAAAATAAAGAAAAATATGAGACAGAAGAAGAAGCAATAAAAACTGTTTGCGAAAACACAGAAATAGATATTCCAAGTGGAATGATTGAAGTTGAAATTGACAATATGGTAAAAGACATAGAAGGTAGATTATCATATCAAGGATTAAAATTAGAACAATATCTTCAAATGGTTGGAAAGACAGAAGAAGACATGAGAAAAGAATTTGAAGATCAAGCAAAGAAATCAGTAAAATCAAGATTGGTTTTAGAAGCAGTTGTAAAAGCTGAAAAACTTGAGGCATCAGAGGAAGAAGTTGGAGAAAAAATTAAAGAAATGGCAAAACAATATAACAGACCTGAAGATGAATTATTAGCAAATGAACAATTAAGAAGTTACATAGCAGAAAGTATGAAAACAGAAAAAGCTATTGAATTTATTGTTAAAAATGCAAAAATTAAATAATGTAGATTTAAATAATATGTATTATAGAAGCATATAAAATCGGAAATGAAAAGTTAGGGGTGAAATTAAATTTATTACAAAATAAATAAACATTAGCCACTAACTTTTTATGGCTTATACTACAGTACATGTAGTTCTAAGTTATTATGCGTTATATAAAACTTATATAATATATAAAAATTAAAGGAGGAATTTTTTATGGAAAAAAACAGTTTGGTTCCATATGTTATAGAACAAACAGCAAAAGGAGAAAGATCATATGATATTTTCTCAAGATTATTAAAAGATAGAATTATATTTCTAGGTGAAGATGTAAATGCAACAACAGCAAGTTTAGTAATTGCTCAAATGTTGTTTTTAGAGTCAGAAGATCCAGATAAAGAAATCAGCTTATATATAAATAGTCCAGGTGGATCTATCACAGATGGTATGGGAATTGTTGATACAATGAATTATATTAAATGTCCTGTATCTACTATATGTGTTGGATTAGCAGCAAGTTTTGGAGCAGTTTTACTTGCAAATGGAGAAAAAGGAAAAAGATTTGCAACACCTAATGCAGAGATTTTAATTCATCAACCATTAATAGGTGGAAATGGAATAGCAGGACAAACAACTGAAATCAAAATTCAAGCTGATCACATGATAAAGACAAGGGAAAAACTAAATAAATTGTTAAGTGATAAAACTGGTCAAAGTATAGAAACTATAGAAAGAGATACAGAAAGAGATCATTGGATGACAGCAGAAGAAGCTTTAGCATATGGATTAATTGATGGAATAATGGACAAAAGAAAGTAAAAGTAAAAGGAGAAAAAAATGGCGAATAATAAAGAAAAAGAAATAAGATGTTCTTTTTGTGGCAAATCTCAAGATGGAGTGGATAGAATTATTGCAGGACCTGGGGTATATATATGTAATGAATGTGTAAAGGTGTGTTCAAATATAATTGAAGACGACTTATATGAAGATACTGAACTAACATATACATTAAATGAAGATACGCAATTACCTAGTCCAGAAGAAATAAAAAATGTATTAGATACGTATGTAATAGGTCAAGAAGAAGCTAAAAAAACGTTAGCTGTTGCAGTATACAATCATTATAAACGTATTAGCAATGAGACAGAGCAAAAAGAAGATGATGATGTCGAAATACAAAAAAGTAATGTGTTATTACTTGGACCAACTGGATGTGGAAAAACATTACTTGCACAAACTTTGGCAAGAATATTAGAGGTACCTTTTGCAATAGCTGATGCAACAACATTAACAGAAGCAGGGTATGTTGGTGAAGATGTAGAAAATATACTGTTAAAACTAATACAAGCAGCAGATTATGATGTTGAAAAAGCAGAAAGAGGAATTATATATATAGATGAAATCGATAAAATATCTAGAAAATCTGAAAACCCATCTATAACAAGAGATGTAAGCGGAGAAGGTGTACAACAAGCATTATTAAAAATAGTTGAGGGAACTGTTGCATCAGTACCACCACAAGGTGGAAGAAAACACCCACACCAAGAGTTTATTCAAATTGATACATCAAATATTCTATTTATCTGTGGGGGGGCTTTTGAAGGATTAGAAAAAATCGTAAAAGATAGAATTGGTAAAAAGTCAATTGGATTTGGAGCAAATATCGAAAGTAATCAAGAAATAGATAAATATAAAGTATTTGAACAATTATTACCACAAGATCTATTAAAGTTTGGATTAATACCTGAATTTGTTGGAAGACTTCCTATTATTGCTACATTACAAGAATTAGATAAAAAGGCATTAATAGACATTGTAACAAAACCTAAGAATGCATTGGTAAAACAATATAAAAAATTATTTGCAATGGATAATGTAGAATTAGAATTTGAAGATGATGCATTAGGTCTTATTGTAGATAAGGCAATAGAAAGAAAAACAGGAGCTAGAGGTCTTAGATCAATTATTGAAGAAATTATGAGAGATATTATGTATGAAATCCCATCAAACCCTAAAATAGAAAAATGTATTATTACAAAAGAGACTGTTGCAAATGGAGAAGCTCCAAAAATAATTATAAATAATAATAAACAGGTAGTTAAAAAAACTCATATAACAAAAAGAAAAACTAGTACAAAAAAGACTGGAACAACAAGTGCATAAGTTTTATAAACCAAAATTTTATAATTAAATAATAGATAAAAAAGAATGATTAAATAGAAAAAATAATATAAAATAAAAAAATTATAAAAAAAGTATTGACAAAATAGAGTGGAGCAGTTATAATAATAACTGTTCCACAGAAATGCAGGTGTAGTTCAATGGTAGAATTCCAGCCTTCCAAGCTGGCTATGCGG
>OLSL01000245.1_pt1 | contig 59164 bp, 47 predicted proteins | sample 1672511 | NCBI WGS metagenome assembly OLSL01 (sample SAMEA3136694, study PRJEB25190) | human gut metagenome | biome: human gut; feature: human-associated habitat; material: faeces | place: Austria | collected 2013
CAAACATATCATTCACCATCCCGATAGTCAGCAGATCCAGATCCCGGATGGAAATTCCCAGCTGCACACACCGGAGAAGAAACAGGGGAGTTGTCATTTCACGGTCTGTTGCATGAAGTTTTTTTTAGCCTCCACATCCGTCCTGATGTTCATTCCCCACAGCTCGATCAGCTTCGGCAAAACCTGGTAAATACTGAATGTATTAAACTCATCCAGCCATTCCTCCGGATTATCCGGAATAGACGGATCCGCAGCCGGCAGATACACCGACTTGTACCAGTCTGCATAAACAGTTGTATCCGTAGTATTCCCTGTCTTTGCCTTCACCTTTCCATCCGACAGCGGCGTAGCCTTGATAGTCAGCGTTTCCGTCTGCACTTCCTTCTTTTCCTCGTTGGTCTTGCCTTCAATCTTCGGACGGGAAGCCGAACAGTTATACATCACGTGGCGGATATGGCGCACATCCCCGTCGAACTCAAAAAGCAGGGCAAACAGTGCCAGTTCTGCATCCGAGTTTTCAATCAGAACGCCCTTGGCATCCAGCTTTTCCCTCAGCACATCCGTCCGGAAACTCTCCGGGATCAGTGCAAGCTCCAGATCCCCGTCATAGCCCATATTGTTGTTGATCACATAATACGCAATACCGTCCGCATAAAAATTCTCCGGTTCCCCGTTGGCATCCAGGGACAGCGATACGGATCCCGGAAGAGGCACCGGTGCTGCATAGGTTCATACGAAGCCATTTAAACGTTATCTCATATGCCGGATTCTATTTTGCTTCCCGATAAGCATCACGAAGTCTCTCAATATCCACCGTATATCCAAGGGAAGGATTTACCTTGTACCAGTTTGCTTCATCTTCCCAGTCCTCATCATCCTTAAGACCATATACCACAGGATAAAAGGTTGGATCTACACGCCGTCCTTCCAGAATATCTACTGCTTTGGTATGCAATTCAAACGCAATGGAATTTCTGTCATTTCCGGCAGTTGTAATAATAAAGTGCAGTGGATTCTGCCGGGCATCTGAACTGTATTTTGTGAGTACGTCATATAGCTGCCGATTCGGCTGTGTATGGATCTCATCGAACACAAGTCCCGAAATCGAAAAACCATGCTTGCTTCCAACCTCTGCGGATAACACCTGGTAGAATCCAGCATTTCCGTAATTGACAATTCGCTTGGTAGCTGACATCAGCTTACTTCTCTTCATCAGTGCTGGTGACATCTCAACCATCTGTCTTGCAACATCAAAAACAATGGATGCCTGCTGCCGGTCCGCCGCCGCACCATAAACCTCCGCAGATGGTTCATTATCTGCATAAAGTAAATAAAGAGCGATGGCTGCTGCCAATTCACTCTTTTCAACCTTTTTACAGATTTCTACAAAAGCTGTACGGAATTGCCTGTTACCATCAGGCTTGACAATCCCGAATATATCTCTTATTAGCTGCTCCTGCCAGGGCAACAGCCAGAATCTCTTACCTGCCCATTTGCCTTTTGTGTGGCATAAATTCTCAATAAAAGCAACTGCCCTGTCTGCCTTTGCCTTATCGTAATGAGAAGTCGGAAGCATAAATCTTGTCGGCTGATAATTTTTCAGCTTTGGATAGTCTTTTGGTCTTGTTTCACGCGCCATCTCCCATCATACCTCCTTGATTTTTGCCAACTGTCTATCCAAACACACCACTATCCCCAAGTAATGCCTCCATCTCATCCTCTGTTTCTTTCACTTTACCATTACCGGCAACAATCCTGCTACGCGAAGATGGCGTGAGCCCAAACTCTGATGCCGCCTGCAACATCAACTTCTGATTCGTATTTGCAATTCCAACCCAAGGTGTCTGCTGCTGATATCCTTTATCCGTTTCAAATGTCGAGCCGCCAGAAGTAATATGCTCCTGAGCTTCCCTCCATCTTGCATATGACTGACAATATGCAGCAAATGCCGCCATATCAACTTCAGTAAGAACACCCATCTGATTCATCAACTCGCCAAGCGTTCCCATTCCTTCTTAGCTTCTGGCATCAGCCATTCAGGACAGGCAGGCATTCCTTTTGCTGGAACTGGTTCTTTCGTATTCAATTTTCTTTTTCCCGGATTACCTTCCAGCTTCTTCACAGCTGTAGGCTTTGGCTTTCTTCCAGCCATCGGAATCCCTCCTTTCTCAAGTTCCAATATTTTCTATTGTCAAAACCATTATTTCTACATATAATAATTAAGAACACGAAGCAAATAGAAGCAAATAGTGTTCCTCAAAAACTCGTTTTCTGTTGACTACGAGTATTTTTGTGATATAATGAAGTTAGAGGATAGCGGCGTTGACCAGCTATCGTGGTGTTGAAGCAGTTGACTGTGTCGGCATGCAGTCGGTTGTGGAGCCTGACCTTGGGTTATGCGATAACCTCAAACCGAATAGGTTCTTCGGAACTGAATGAAAACGCTTTTTAAGGGCCTTGCATTGGCAGGGTCCTTTATTTTTTGCAAAGGACAAGGTATAATATGGATCTATTACAACAGTCTGCACAAGCCTGGAAAGAAATAACTGAATATAGATATTTGTTTACATATGGCTATAAGAAACAGCTGTATCCAATTAATCTTACCTTTTCTCTGGAAGATTATCCGCATTTAGCTGGCTTCCAGTATATGAAAGATATCTCACTTCCAAATTATTCTTCTGCCAAAATTGCTGATAGAATTCTTGAGGGTAAAATACTATTTGAAAAAGTTCAAAAAGCAGCCCAGTACGAAGAGATGATAAAACCTCGACTTGAAGCATTAATTCACTTGAAAGAATCCCTTGATAACAAATTTAATTTATATTCATACATGCCACGCATGTATCCTTTCATCACAGGCATTAAAGCAGATTATTTAATATCTAGCCATTTTAGTGTTGATAATTTCATCTTTATCATCAAGGCAAATGCGCAAGGTGAATTAAAATGTGATTTTCTTTGTTGCTCCATTTTTGAAATATGAAACGGGATCTTTCCGAGTAGCAACATATAGCGGTATATTCGCATTTCGCTTCCGGAAAACAAAAAAATCCGGTGACGCATGGATACAATTCCACACATCACCGGACGATTTCTATCCTCATAAATTTTCTCATGAGCAATCTCCAATGTGTACTTTTCTACATAAATAATATCATGTACAAGGCTTCCCATTTGATAATTTTTGTCTCATTTTTTACACATTTCAAATGGTCTAAACTCAACTTTTCCCCTTTATCAAACAGCCGAAAAATCCAGTAAAATCAAGCGTTTCAAGCACTTCATCAAATCATTGCCAGTATATTGCCGTGTAGGTATATCTCCTTTAGGTGGATTGGTTGATAGTTTCTCGACAACTCTATTTTACCATAAACCTTGAGGAGATACTTTGTTTTTTACAAGAAAAAATGCCGTATTTATGCGGCTTTTGGCGTTTCGCAAACGCCTAACTTACATGAACCGAAAGGAGAAATACCCTCTATGAACCGATTACGTTTTGAAGGCTCACAGTTTTACTTAAACAACCAGCCGTTTCGTATTTTGTCTGGTACCATTCACTACTTTCGTGTAGTCCCAGACTACTGGGAGGACCGACTTCTTAAATTAAAGCAATGTGGCTTTAACACAGTGGAGACCTATACCTGCTGGAATCTGCATGAGCCACGAGAAGGAGAATTTGATTTCTCTGGAATTTTGGATTTAGCTCGTTTTCTGGAGACAGCATCCCGTCTTGGACTCTATGTCATTCTTCGTCCCGGCCCGTATATTTGCGCAGAATGGGATATGGGAGGACTTCCGTCCTGGCTGCTGACATACCCACACATTCATCTGCGCTGTCACGATGAGCTGTTTTTGAGTAAGGTGCGCCGTTATTACAAAAAGCTGTTTTATGTAATCCGCCCATATCTTGGCTGCAACGGTGGCTGTATCATCGCTATGCAGGTAGAAAACGAGTATGGAAGCTACGGCGATGACCACACTTATATGCAGGATATTCTCTCTATTTATGAAGAAGAAAATCTGGATTGTCTGCTCTTTACCTCAGATGGTCCGCAATATTTCATGTTAAACAGCGGAACGCTTCCGAATCTGCTCTCCGCAGTAAATTTCGGCAGCAATCCAAAGGATAACTTTGCTCTTTTGCGAAAATTCAAGTCTGATCAGCCGCTCTTTTGCTGTGAATTCTGGAACGGCTGGTTCGATCACTGGTACGAAGAGCATCATGTTCGCGGCGCAGACGACACTGCTGCTGTATTAGAGGAGATGCTTGATATGGGTGCCTCTGTCAATCTGTATATGTTCCACGGCGGCACAAACTTTGGTTTTACAAATGGTGCCAATTTCAATGATGTCTACCAGCCAACCGTAACAAGCTATGATTACAACTGTCCGCTCAGCGAAAGCGGTGACATTACACCAAAGTATCTTGCCATTCAAAAAGCCGTTAAACGTTTCTGGGAGCGCCATCCTGGGGAAGTTGGACCATCTGCTTCTTTCGCAGATGCGATTTCTTCAATTGGTAACGAATCTGACTCAGTTAAAAGTCCATCTCGTCTGTCCAAAACCGTCAATCTCACTCAGGCAGCCTACCTGTTTGCCCAACCATCGCTGCTCGGTGAAGGTATCTTTGACTCCCATCCATTGACCATGGAATTATTGGGTCAGGATTTTGGTTTTGTCCTTTATCAGACAACACTGACAGGACCATTTGAGACACTTCCTCTCACCATCGACGGACTTCACGACCGTGCACTAATTTACCTAGACGATAAACTTGTCGGCATAAAAGAGCGTACCGGACAGCGCGATGATGAGGTTATGGTCGGTCTTGATGCTGGTCAATCCTGTACGTTGTCCATTCTAGTGGAAAATATGGGTCGCATCAACTATGGTCCAAAGCTGTTAGATGAAAAGGGTATCGTGCGCGGTGTGCGAATTGGTTCTATGAATCATTTTGGCTGGATTATGTATTCCATCCGCTGCAATGATTTTGCAAAAGTAAATTGGTCATCTATATCCGAGGTTCTTACACAGAGTACCATTGATTCTGTTGAATGTCCGCATCCCGATTGTACTTCTTCTGAGCACTCGATTGACAACTTCGGACCCGTTCTGCTGCGCGGCTTCTTCGAGACTGATATGCCATGTGATACTTTCGTGCGTCCAAAAGGTTTTGAAAAGGGTATCATCGCTGTAAATGGCTTTCTGTTAGGACGCTATTACAACAGCGCCGGCCCACAGAAGACACTCTACTTACCAGGGCCACTATTAAAAAAGGGTAAAAATGAGTTTATTATATTAGAGCTTGAACATGTTACCACACCTACTCTTCTTCTTGAGGCAGAACCGGATTTAGGTTAAGTACTTTACAGAAGGATATTGATTTTCTCATTTTATTCATCACAAAAATTTATTGCATTGAAAAAGGCAGCCAGAAATTCCTGACTGCCTTTAATTATACTATCATTCTTCAATACAAAATTAGTTCACGGAAGGGGTACGAAAGGCCCTTCAGTGATGGTTTCGTCGAGGCGCTGTCCGAGTAATCAACTTACAGTGGATGTGCCTCCATCCATGCCATCAGCTCATCAACAGTTGTGAATGCAAGTCCTGTTACCGTATCTGCGCATCCGTAATAAATTGCAATACGTCCTGTTGCCGGATCGGTAAGTGTAGCGCATGGGAATACAACATTCGGAACATCTCCGTTCATCTCATAGTCCACTGATGGTCCTAAGATGTAATACTTGCTGCGGCGCAGCACCTTCCACGGCTGCTCCAGATCAAGCAGTGCGCAGCCCATACGGTATACGAAACCATTGCAGGTGCGTAATACGCCGTGATAAATTAACAGCCATCCCTCGTCTGTCTCGATCGGAACCGGTCCCGGACCAATCTTGGTTGCCTGCCATGCAGATGCATCGCCTCCGAAGGTTCCCATTACAAAACGATGATGACCCCAGTATTCAAGATCCGGGCTCTGGCTGTAGAAAATATCGCCAAACGGTGTATGTCCTGTATCGCTTGGACGGGACAGCATCGCATACTTTCCGTTGATCTTTCTTGGGAAAAGCACACCATTTCGATTGTATGGTAAAAATGCATTTTCAAGCTGTACGAAAGTCTTAAAATCAAATGTATATGCAACACCGATTGTCGGACCATGATAGCCGTTACACCAGGTAATGTAATAACGATCCTCGATGAAACATACTCTTGGGTCATAACGGTACTGTCTCTGTAAGATTTCCTGATCCTCTCCTGTAAAGGTAATTGGCTCATGGTTGATCTCCCAGTGAATTGCGTCCTTGCTGAATCCAGCGTAGATGTCCATGCTGACACCAAAGCTGTCACAACGGAATACGCCTGCAAAGCCATCCTTAAACGGAACAACAGCACTGTTGAAAATACTGTTGGATGTTGGAATTGCGTATCGGTCAATGATCGGATTTTCAGTGTAGCGCCATACCGGACGCGGGTAATCCTGCGGCTTTTCCTGCCATGGTATATTCGGTAAATCTTTTCCTATGATCTTTGCCATTTTTCTCCCTTTCCTGTTTCCGGGGACAATGCCCCGGAAACTTCCTCAGTCTTTTATCTGTTATCTTTTCACTTAAAAACGCACACGGTAGGTCTGAATCTCGTATGGCTTGATTGTAATGTCAAATCCATCACCTGCTACGCAAACCGTTTCCTTTGTCTTTTCAACGCAGTCACAGCTCTCAACAGATGCAACCGGCTTTTCAAAGCTGATGTGAGCCTTTGTTCTTGCATTTTCAGACTCGTACAGACGAATGATCACGCCATCGCCATCCTCAGCCTCCTTTACAGTCTCGATAATTACATTCTGCTTATCAATCCATACAAAGCTGGTCTCATCTCCTGCGCATCCGCCTTCAGCGCTTAAAGCTGGCTGATTCAGCTTCATTGCTTCCTGTACAGTCTTTGCCTGTCTCCAGCCCTCAGCATGCGGATACAGTGCATAGGTAAAGGTATGTTCTTCCTGATCAGCAGTCGGATTCGGTTCTATTCCAGACTTGATTAATGTAAGTGTCATCACACCATCCAGTGCGGAATGGCCATACTTGCAGTCATTTAACATGCTGACACCATAATGACCCTCTGACATATCCATCCACTTCTGGCCGCAGCTCTCAAAACGAGCTTCATCCCAGCTAGTGTTTCGATGAATCTTTCTTGTAAGATTTCCAAACTGAATATCAAAGGTTGCCTCATCTGTGTGCAGATCAACCGGGAAGTGAACCTTAAGCAGATGCTGATGTTCCTTCCAATCAACATAGGTATCGAAACGAATTACAGCGCTGTCCGCATAGAAGGTGATCTTCTGACGAATCAGTGAATTGCTGATCTTTCGCTCGATTTCAAGCGAAACGCTGACTGGTCCCAAATCGGTCCACTCAAAACGTGCAAGATTAGAAACATCCCATCCCTTTTCAGTATAGTACATGTCGATATCCCAGTTATCAAAGCACATTGGCTTATCCTCGTACATAACCATACGATTGCCCTTCTGGCCTTCTTTTAATACCTCGCGGTCATTTTTCTTGTCGTACAGACGCGAGATCATACCATTCTCATCAAATACAACGGTATAGAATGGAGTCTCCAAAGTCTTGTTTCCAATGGTATTTTCAATGGAATACCACTCGGTCTGTGTATCCTTTGGCATTGATGCCTTCTTGTAAACGCGGCTTCCCTTTGACGGAAGGCTCTTTACTGCGGCAACTGCACCATCTTTTGTATGCTGAACTGGATATACTACACCATTTGCATCCTCAAGTGCTTCTGCATTGCAGCCCTCTGGAAGACGTACCACATCATCGCGTGTAAAGCCAAGTGTATTGAATACGGTAATGCCATCGCCCTCACCAGCAAGTGCCTTTGTGCGCTCACCGATCAGCTCATGTGCCTCGCTAAGCAGTTCTTCGTACTCTTTCTTTGTAACTTCATATACCTCATGAATTGCAGAACCTGGCAAAATATCGTGGAACTGATTTAATAAGACTATCTTCCACATACGATCCAGTTCGTCCTTCGGATAAGAAACGCCCTTTTCCTGTGCAAGTACGGATAACAGCTCCAAATCCATCATTGCCAGCTCGCTCTTTCGATTGCCCTTCTTATTTCTTCCCATGGAGGTAAGAGTTCCTCTGTGATACTCAAAATACAGCTCACCCTCCCATACCGGAAGACGCTTATGATTTCTCACACGCTCATCCAGACGCTCAAAATACTCAACTGGGCTTTCCTGAACAACCTTCGGAATACCAGCAATACCCTTCTCCAGACGAGAGGAGCACTCTAACATCTGTCTGGTTGGGCCGCCGCCGCCATCACCAAAGCCATAGCAAATCAGAACTTCATTGTTCAGATCTTTATTCTGATAACGATCCCATGCACCGATTACGGCATCGGCATCGAGCATACCATTGTAGGTAGTGAAGTGAGTCTGCTTTACATCCTGTCCAACACCTGGTGTTGTGATCAGATGAGTCAGAATACCAGTTCCGTCAATTCCCTTCCACATAAAGGTATCGTGTGGGAACTTGTCAATCTGGTTCCATGCAAGCTTAGTTGTCATAAAGTACTCAATGCCGCACTCCTTCATGATCTGAGGAAGGGCACCGCTGTAACCAAATACATCTGGCAGCCACAAAATCTTGCTGTCGATGTCAAACTCATCCTTAAAGAACTTCTTTCCGTAAAGGAACTGACGTACAAGAGACTCGCCGGAGGTCAGGTTACAGTCAGCCTCAAGCCACATACCACCTTCTGGAATCCATCTTCCTTCCTTAACGCGCTCCTTTATTTTTGCATAAACCTCTGGATAGCGCTCTTTTAAGAACACATACAGCTGCGGCTGACTGGACATAAACTTGTAGTCCGGATACTCATCCATCAGCTTTAATACGGTAGAAAAACTGCGGGCTGTCTTCTCTCTTGTCTGAGATACGGTCCACCACCATGCCACATCAATGTGAGTATGTCCGATACAGGACGCAATAATCTCATCATGACCGATCAACTCCGGATTCTGATACAGGTGCTCATCAATGTAAGCCTGTGCTTCGGCTACGGATGCATCAAACTCTGGTGAGTGAGGATTGCGAAGATCTAGCTTGTTGATTGCGCCATTTAATGCTTCAATAAGAAGGCTGCGGGTACGTCCCTCCGGCATTCTCTTATAGTGATAAGCATCTGCCGGTGCCTTCAAATCATAATACAATTTTAACAGTGCCAGATCAGTCTCATCTGCCGTTACCTTCAATGCAAACTCATTGTGAAGGATTCCGGTGTATGCCTGAAGATCAAGCGTATAGGTGCGTCCTGCCTCTGCACAATCGGTCAGGCGTACCTCTCTGTGGTTCATATCCTGGCCCTGAACTGCCTTTCCATCTACGAACAAAAGGAACTGCGGATTTCGTCCATCATCCCACTCCTCAATCTGTGTATGGATTTTCAAAAAAATGCATTTTCCATCCATCGACTGTGGAACAGTAAACTGGGCGCGGAACCAATAGTACACATCCTTGCCATACCATCTGTCGGTGCTGCTGTCAAACGCTTCCCATGGCATTGAATCCTGATCTGCCTCTTCTGGGCGCATAAAAAGTTTCTTTTTTGTCTGCCATTTCGTAATATCGATATGCTGTCGCTCGATTAACGGTCTGAGTTCTCGTAGGATGACCCAGACGCGCTCGTCTAAATATCTCATATTAAATACCATACCTTTCTCTGCAAATTATTATAATTCACGGGGGTGGGAAGTTTACGAAAGCAGTTCGACGAGTGGGCATTTCATAACCTCGGTCCTCCGTGAATTGTAAGTAAAATTTAATCGCCGCCAAGACCGCTTCGTGCTGCTCCCTGTACGAAACGCTTCTGTACAAAGCAGTACATAATAAGAAGCGGAAGTACAACAAGAAGTGCACATGCAGAAATCGATGCATTCTGTACATATGGATTTTCTGCATTGATTAAGCTAAGCCATGTGGCATGCATCTTAGCCGCATTACCGATCGGCCAACGGATATTTCCCTGCAGCTGGTGATAGTTGTAAGCTAGCTGTAAGGTATTCTGATTGAGCAAGCTGTTGTAATACACATCGGTGTAGTTCCATAAAAAGCTGAGTACGGAAACGGTCAGAATGGAACCGGATGCACTCGGAACAACGATCTGGAAGAAGGTGCGAAGGAATCCTGCACCATCCACAAATGCGGCTTCCTCGATGGAATACGGCAGTCCGCGGATACCCTGACGAAGAATGTAAATATAAAGACCACTCTTTACGCCCATACCAGTTGCCGCAAGTACAATCATAGATGCCATATTCTTTGTCATGTTGATACCAGAACCCGTTAAAGCCTTAATAATACCGAAGAGATCAAAGCTTCTGAAGGTAGAAAACTGTGCCAACATGATACAATCTGACGGAACAACAATGGTGAATACAACCATGGCAAATAAGATCTTGCTGACAATCTTCATCTTTCCTTTATTCAGTCTGGCAAAGGAATACGCTGCCAGTCCGGTGGAAAGTACCTGAAAGAATGTCAAAACTGCAGTTGTTGCCAATGTATACACAAGACTTGGCCAATAGTTTAATACCATCTTTGTCATACTCATATCAAAGAAGATCGTGGAAATCTTCTGTGGAATCCATACGGAGCTCTTACTTGCAAGTGCGCTCGGATCCGTAAACGCGTCCTTTGCCAACTTTAACAGTGGTGTCAGGATGACAAAACCAAGTGAAATCAAAATAATATATCGAAAAAGAGATGCTATTGTTTTCTTCACTCGCTTCTGAATGGTGTATCGGCTGAGACGTCCCTTTCGCAAATCGACCCAAAAGCTGATGCCCGCAGTTGTCTGCGCCATCGCCATACGTTCTTTGCGGCTGAGGCCTTTTCTTTTTGTTTTAGTCATAATAGAATACCCCCTTTGAAACAATACCGCATATGATGCCGATACTTGCAAGCGTTACCACGAAGTAAACAACACTCATGGCTGCGCCGTAGCCGTAATACATAGCCTGTCCCTTAAAGGTAACATTGTAAATAGTATCCGTTACATCTGCCTTTGCAAATGCTTCTGAAATGCTGTATACAAGACACACCAGAATCATTGGAGAAATCATTGGAAGTGTAATCTTGCAGAAGGTCTCAAATGCACTGCAGCCCTCAAGCTGTGCAACCTCATACAGTGTCGGAGAGATTGCCTGTAAACCGGACAGGAAAATCAAAATCTGTACACCAGACGTCGTAACAACATCGAAAATGTTTGAAATATACGAAGTCAGAAGTGTTGTGATTTGTTCCGGAATTCCGCTGTTGACAACCAGCTCGGTGAGCCAATCCAAATCGACAACAGACTCAGAAGCCTGTGCCGTAAGGGAAACCTCAGAAAGCTCGATTGTTGTGATTCCAGTTGCCAGAATAATCGGAATAAAGAAGATTGCACGGAAGAATCCTCTTCCCTTAAACTGGCCATTTAACAGAATCGCGATAAACAGCGATACGAAGATCTGAATCGGCACATTTGTCAGCATACCCGTAAACGCGGATGCCAAATCCTTTGTGAAATCAGCATCGACACCGAGAGCATACTTGAAGTTTTCAATTCCATTAAAGGTACCCTTGAATACACCATTTTCCATCTCCATGCTGCTAAATGCATAGTAGAATGTCAAAACCAATGGTCTTAAAAAGAAGAATACCAGACCAATCAGCCACGGAAGCAGGAAGATCAGACCCCAGAGGGCGGTCTTCTTTTCAAGACTTCTATAGCGCTTTTTTGTTTTCTTTGCCTTATTATCTTTACTCATCATCACCCCTCCTTATTTTTTAATCTGATAATCCAGTGCATCTACGCTGACACCTTCAATCTCGGCCGCCTCGTCACCGTAGTTGATGTAAACCTTTACGCCATTTGAATATGTTACAATACGCAGATTGTCATCACGCTCATACAGTTCATGAGACTCGATTGTTGCGCCCTTTACGGACTCATAAAAGTTCTCATACTCTGTGTAAAACTCTGGAACAGAATCCTTCCAGTAACTATAATCAACTGCAAACAGATTTTCCTGCTCAGTTTTGTTTAACAGAGAGCTGTCGCGATAGGTGAAGGTAAACTTCAGCGCACTTCTTGTCTCTATTGCCTGAACAAACTGTTTACGAATATCTGTTGACTCCAGATTTAAGGACTCGCCGGAGTATGTCTTATAGCCGTCAAGAACCAACTGCATAAACGGAATCGATGCATCCAAGATACGCATTCCACTGTCCTGTGTCGGAATATCGGTCAAGCTGCTGCTGTATGCATAGGCATCGGAAACCGGGTTCGAAAGCATTAACTTCATGCCGTCTGACAGGGATTTTCCTGCTGCCATGCTAATCTCCTCGCCTGTGGACATAGATACCTGTGTTCCCTTATAGTTTGTCGGGATGAAGGTTAACAGATCCGAGCTTGCGATAGTGGTAATTCCAAATTTTTTGTTGAAGCTGTTCTTAATGGATTCAAGATAGCTGCTTAAATAATTTGGATTGATCATGTACAACTTATAATCTGCTTCATCGTCCACCTTTAAGGTAACTGGATCAAAGGTATAGAGCTGTCCGCGATTGTTTACGATGTTCCATGCCACGCGGTCACCGCTTAATCCCTTCTTTGTGTACGCAGACTGTAACAAAAGATTCGGGTAAACCTCAGCTCCGATAGAGGAAGCATAATCGCTAAGACTCTTGAAATCAGAACTGCTGCCAAGTCCGGATGCAATCGAAACACCACTAGTCAATGCTCTCTGGTTCATTCCGCCGTTTACCATACCACTGTAGATCAGCTTTACATTGCTGATGCCTGCCGCATTCAGATCGCTAAGCAGTTCCTTTGCCTCTGAAAAAGAGGTCAATGTCTGCTTTCCTTCGTACGGAATTCCAAGCAGATACTGTGTCTTATCGGTGCTTCCAAGCACTTCTGTGTAAAATGGAGTACTCTCCTCCGGCTCCTCGGCTGTCAGCTCGCCCTGCTCGACCAGATAGCGATTATAGCATTTTGCCATATCCACATAGTCGGCATCCTCGCCAAGCCAATAGTAACGAAGTGTAATATTCTCGTCGTAAACATCGGTTGATGCCTTTGATACGGAATAGGTACTGTTTGCGTCAGAAGCAACCTTTTGCTGTGGCTGAATGCCAAAGGTCAGCTTCATCTTACAGAATGGCTCAGAGTTATCAGTGTTTGCAATGTACGCATCGAGTGTTGCCACCTCCGCGCCATTTTCAATCACTGCTAAGACTGTACTGTCAGAAGTCTTCATGCCAAACACTGGCATCATCATCTGCGGATTGACACTGTTGTAGGTTGTAGAATTTACCAAACGGTCACCACCATACCAGCTTGCAGAGTAATGATATTCCTTAACCTTCGTACTGTCAAGGTTAATTAACGCGCCACTTCCATCCGGAATGAACATATAACCGTCATCATACTCGGTATCGGTAGCTGATGTCAGAAAATATGGAAGCAGACCCAGTAACGTGATCGGACTTTCCTCATCGGTCTCAATCGCTGAGGTATCCACATTGACAACTAGCTCATCACCGTCTAAGTAATACTCAACCGGAACTACGATGGTCAGATTGCTCGGGTATTCAGATTCATCCACCCCATAAGTTTCCAAATCCTTGTAAAGTTCCTCCTCTGTATAAGCACCTGTCTCATAAAACATCGCATACAGCTCTTTGATCTGAAGCTTTCCAAGTGTTTTATCCTTGTTGGATAACCGATGCCAGTCACCTGTCGACAGCTGAGAATAATACGTTTTCTTTAAATTTTCAATCTCAGCGTCGCTCAAGTACTGAAGTACCAGTTCATTCATACGCTCATTGCTGATGTCCTGTGGGAAATTCTTGTAGGTCATCGCGTTGTCACCAAGGGTATACAGAATACGCACACCACCGTCGATATACTGGTAGGAAAGCTGTCCCAAATCCGCACACATCTTAAAGGAATTATAGGTACTGTAGGTTGAATACAGCTCACTGTACTTTCCATTGAAATAGCTTACGGTCAGATCAGATTTCTCTGAATCCGTAATCTTTTCCAGATTTTCATCGGCACTTAAATTCGTATCCTTATAGGCACCTGTCTTCTTATCCATCCAACGAATCGTTCCGGTCTTTGGCTTAATCAGAAGTTCCATATTCTCCGATTCAGCGATGGTAACAAAATCAGTTCCAGTGATCTTATCAGTCTCCTGAGCCGCCCAGTAACCTTTATCGCCTGGTTTCAGTGCGCTGGTGGCTTCATTTTCGTCTGCCGCCTTTGTCGCACTCTCCTCACCTGCATATACCGTCATGGTTCCAAGGAGCGCTGCACTGAGCACAATGGACAGGATGCGTTTTGTCTGTCCCAGATTGTTTTTCATTTTGTTTTGTCGTCTCATGTTCTTACGCCTCCTTTCTACCATAGCAGGTTAATTTCTGTGATAATCTCTAAAATGTCATTGACAAACTGTGAGAACAGCGTTGCAAACAGCAAAATGACAAACATAATTAATAGCATTGCTACAACTGAGAGAAGCAGAGTTGCAACATTCTTTGTAAAGCTGTACTGGTTTACCATAATGGTTCCGATAAACATATAGAAAAAGAATAACAGTATTCCAAGTACAAATAATGCATTGACAAGAGCTGCCTCATTCTGAGTTACCAGATTAGAAAGAAATGTTCCAATCAGGTTTAACCAACATGCCGGGTACAGCGCATAGCCAACTACCTTTGTGATGTGGATCACCTTTCCTTTACCAGAAAGAAGAACACCAACACCCCAATTGGCAAAAATGAAGATGATATATGGCAGTACTGCGCTTCCAACAACAATCGGTGCATTCATGTTGTCAATATCTTCAAATGCAAGTAAGAATCCAGTGTAACGGAATTTAATCAGGCTGATCCATCCAAACAGGATAATCACGATGATTGCGAAGGCAAGAGAACCACCGTACTCATGCTTTTTGCTGTCCTTTTTCACATGAAGATCTGGAATCGGTCTTCCATCGTAATACTTTACATCGTCAAATGCCTTGAATGGGCTTGTCATCACATAACCTGGCCAAGTCAGACAGGTAAATTTCAATTTGTCAAAGAACCTTCTTACCTTTGTGTTCTTATGTTCCTTCGGGCCATACTTCTTGTAAAGTCCTGCTGCAATTAACAGTACGATTACCAGCGCAATTACCATAATAATCTGTGCAAAATGGCTGCTCATCCACTCCTTGGATACCTTTGCAAACGCACTTGAATAATAAGAACGGTCACCGCCCTTGTAGAAGTTGGTCATCGCCTCATCATATTCACCGACACGCAGCTGATATTTTCCAAGACCTAAGTTTGCATAGTAGAAATTATTGTTGATGTCAAGAACCTGCTGCCAATATCCAGCCGCCTCGTCGTAATCGTAGCGTGACTGTGCCTCAAGTCCCTGATTGATCAGATGACCATACTCAGTCGGTGCAAATACTTCAACGGACTGGTAAGCCAGATCGACAACCAGCACCTTCTCATCCATAAAACAAATACCAACAGGGCTGTTTAACTTGCCCTCTGCATTTCCAGAACCACCAAACTCGTACATCAGATTTCCATCACTGCTGTAAACGAAAATTCTGGAGTAAACGGAATCGAGTACGGCAAAACGTCCATCGTCTGCCACTGCAATATTTGTCAGGTTAGAAAGCGACTTTCCACTCTCATCATAGTCACCCATCGGACGCTCTGTAAACTCATTCTCCGGCATAACATCATCACCAGATGCATTTAGCTTCCTGATCGGATCCTTTGAGGTGGAATCTGCAATACTCGCATAGATGAAACCATCTGCGTCTATTGCCAGATCGCTGTAAGTGGTCGGCAGCCACAAGCTGCTTCGTGCCTGCTGTGCTTCGGTCTGAATGGAACGCCAAAAACGATCTACCAAAGAAACGGTAACCGGTGTCGCACCGACATAACGGTTAAAGTTTCCTTCTGGATCCAGCTCAACAAAACCTTCATAACAATTGTTTACCAGCACATACATACGACCCACACTGTCCACTGTAATGCGCTTTGGGCAATATGCAACAGTTAAACCGATGCAATTTGGATCGCCGAGTGCTCTGACATAGTTATAATTTTCATCAAATTCAATAATTTCGCCCTGATCCATCTCACAGATATAAATGTGACCATCCTCTGTGACCCAAATACCAGTCGGGGCTTTAATGCTGCTCTTTGTGTTGTCCTCTCTCGTATACTCGGTAATGTATGTTGCATTTTCAAAGTTCTCGTCTGTAATGACAATCGTTCCCTTTAATGTTACATACACTTTACCGTCGCGGTAAAAAACACCTGATACGGTTGACATAGATTCGAGGCCAAGCTCTGATGCATAAACGGTACGTTCCAGCTCATACGCATCCGGAGCCGGGATCTGATTTCCTCTGATATCATACGTATAGGAATCCGCAAATGCACTTGTGCAGATACCGGCAATCAAGCTGACAAGCAATGAGAGCACAAGCAAATATCTGCGATAATTTTTTTTCGATCTCTGCATATGACACCTCTTATTCTTTCATACCGGATGTTGCCATCGTGGATACAACGTTGTTCTGCATAATTAAAAATACGATCAGCGGAACAGCAAACATAATTACGGCTGCTGCTGCGGAAATACCCGCGTAGGACGCACCCATACCGTTTACCTTGCCGTTTGCCAGCTGGGAAACCATGTAGGCAAATCCTTTTTTGGCCTCTGTGTAGATGAACTTATCACCTGTATTTGTCCAGAAAGACTGGAATACCATGATAAATGCAGTTACCAGAGCCGGTTTTACGATCGGCATAACGATCTTAAAATGGATACGCACATAACCTGCACCGTCGATCTGAGCAGCTTCCAAAAGGCTGTCCGGAATCTGCTCCATAAAGTTTTTCATCAAGTACAAACCAAGTGTAGATGCAAAACCTGGAATGATGATGGCTGCCTGTGTGTCAAGAAAACCTAAGTTTGCAATTGTAAGGAAGTTTGGGATCATCGTAACAGTCGCATTAAACATAAGAGAATATACGATCAGCTGATTGATAAACTTAGACCCCGGGAACTTGTACTTTGCAAGCGGGTATGCACAAAGGGATGCCAGGATGATGTGGCCGAGTGAACCGATCACAACGACCAGCACGGTATTGTACATATATCTGGCAAACGGAACAACCGTATTTGCCAGAACATTAAAGAAATCCCTATAATTATCCAGTGTCGGATTTTCCACCCAAATCTTAGGTGGAAAGATGAACATCTCGTTCATCGGCTTTAATGACTGACTGATCATGTAGAGTACTGGGAAGAAGAACAGGCTGGCAAGCGCGATCAAAAACAATCCTAAAATAACATTGCCCCAGAAGCTGCGCTTTGATTTCTTTACATGCGGTTTGAAATCGGTGATTTTTTTGTGTCGATAATAAAATCTTTTTAACGCATTCATTTTTAACGCATTCATTTTTACCCTCCTTTCCTTCCTGTTACGTTCCTACTTTTCGCAGGATCTTTTGTATCAACATGTTACAGATAATCATAATCAAGAACAAGATTACGGCGATTGCGGATGCATAACCCATCTCCATACGAATGGAACCATAATCATTCAAATGATTGACGATGGTATGTGTTGCGTAGTTCGGGCTTGGGAAACCGACGATCATATCGCCATATGCACCGACAGACAAAGAACTGGTGATTGTCATAACGGCTCCGAACAGAAGCTGCGGCTTCATGTTCGGCAGTGTGATATACCAAAGCTCCTGCCAGCGGTTTTTGATTCCGTCAATCGCGCCTGCCTCATACTGTGCCTCATCGACACCCTTGATACCTGCTACGAAGGAAAGGAATCCAACACCAAGGCTCGTCCACAAAGATGCCAGAACAACAACAAGCATAACATATTTGGAATCGGACAGCCATAAAATAGCTTCCTTGGTGATGCCAAGATTTCTAAGAATTGCATTCAGATAACCAGATGCATCATCAGAAAAGATCTGACGGAATACCGCAACAACTGCGGTACCAGCCATAGACGGTGCATAAAAGATTACTGTCAGAACAACACCTAACTTATGCGGCAGCTCGTTGATCATCCATGCCAAAAGGAAGGATAATACATAACCGCCAGGTCCTACGATTACCGCGATAATAAAAGTATTCTTGATTGCTGTGATGAAGGTATCATCATCCAAAAACAGCTTTCGATAGTTATCAAAGCCAATAAAGTTTGCTTTCTCTAAGACATTGTAGTCTGTAAAACTATACCAGATTGCCATAAGTACGGGGTACACTACAAATACTACAAATAAAATCATGAAGGGAGCAATCATTAAATAAAGTGGGATGCATCTCTTCATATCCCTGAGCGTCAGGCTCATTCTTCGTTTGAATGGCACATTATTTTTTGCCATGTTTTTGCCCCCTTTCTATTCCTGTGCCGTATTCAGGCCAAATTCTTGTCTCTTGTTGGTAATTTCCGTATTGATCGCATCCAACGTAATGTAGAGTGTATCAATTGGATCTACATTATCAGAAACGGTTGTAACAAATGCATTTCGAATGGTTCTTCCAGTGATATAGCTTCCCGGAATCTGTGGCTCTGCCTTTAAGTCATCGATCAGGCCAAGTACCACTTCCTTAAACTCATCCTTCAGACCTCCGTCCTTAATCGCATCAATATTGGCTACCGGATACTCAGCTGCCTCGCCGTCCTCTGCCTTTAACTCGATGGAATAATTTGCCTGTGTCTGTGCGCTTGTCCACCACTTTAAGAAGTCCCATGCCTCATTTAACATGCCGTCCTTCTCAACAGTAGACGATACAATAAAGGAAGTTCCGATCATCGCTGCTGCAGTGTGATCCACACTGCCATCTGCCTGTCTGGTTCCCGGAATCTTTGCGATTGACCACTTTCCAGAAATTTCTGGTGCAGAAATGCTCAGTGTATTAATATAGGAATAATCTCCTACCATTACCGGAATCTCGCCGGTGCGGAAACGTGTTGTCAGGTTTACGGAATACTCAAGTCCCTGATTGGTGTAATACTCGGTCCAATCCTTGAATACCATCATCAGATCGGTCTGATCCAGATTAGTTGCGGTGTTATCCTCGTTGTATAGCTCATATCCCTTCTGATACAGCATGGAAAGGAAGATTGCATTGACTGGCATTGTAGTAGAACTACTAGAACCACCCAGAGTCAGATATTCATTACTTGCCAGATAAACGCTCATATTGTCTGCTTCCAGATACGGAATCATTGAAGTCAGATCATCCCAAGTCTCTGGTACCTTAAGTCCAGCTGCTTCCAGTATATCGGTACGATAAATGAGTACTGGGAAGGAAAGCTGATCCGGAAAACCATATACACCACCCTCATACTCAAGGAAGGAACGAACGCCTTCCGGGAATCGTGCAAATACTTCCTCAAAATCATCAAACTGTGTCAGATCATAGGCCGCGTTGCGGTATGCAAAGTTTGTTGGCATACTGTAGCTGGCCTGAATGGCTACGTCTGGTCCATTTCCTGCAACGGTTGCCGGAAGAAGTGTATCAGCCTGAACCATACTCAGATTTATATCATACTCAGAATCTGCATATGCTGCATTGATTAATTTCTGAATGATATCGTACTCAGTTCTTGTATCAACGGTTACCCATACATCCAGCTGCTTTCTATCCTTGCTGTCATCTGATTCGGTGTGAACCTTGAAATCATTGGTGAATGAACCCATGAAAGAATTCCAGGTATGTGCCAGATTCTCAAAGAAATTGCCATTTGCCTTTGGAAGCTTATAACCATCTCCACAGACAGCCAGATAATCCAGCTCAAGCGGAAGGTCATTGATACTTGTTACCCAATCTGCAAGTGCAGATAAGGAATCGCTGAAGTTGGAAAGATATTTTGCAACATCATTTGGCTGTTTAATTAACTTAATCATAACATCCATCATGTCGTTTAATGCTGAGGTCTTATTGGCGGAGCCATACTCCTCACCAAACATACCCATAACTGCATTCAGTCTGGTGTACTCTACTTCTAACACATCGGTTAACTCTGGAAGGTATACCATGATGCTGTAGTCACGATACAGATCCGGGCTCGTTCCGGTGATTGCCGTAATCTCGCGGTACAGATCATTTAAGTTGTTTACACTCTCACTGACAAGGTCAACTGCATCGGTCAGCTCGCCAAGTGTTGCTGTCATGCTAATGGTGTTTTCTCCTTCATTTAAATAGAAGTAATAGTCACCATCTTCACCGGAAAGATATCCGGTTACCCAATCCGGATCATACGCAAACTGAGTCTCAGCTGCCTCTGCAAATGGAAGCTCGCCATTGATGGTTAAATAACGCGGAGAAATAAATCCACGGTTTAAATACTGCTTAAAGCGCATGCCAATCTTATAAAAACCTGCCTTTGGTGCATCGACTGTCCATGTCATACTCTGTCCGACACTTGCCCAGTTGGAGCCACCGATCGTATTGTAAATGATGTAGGTCGGATCGTATGGAACTGTCTTGACTGAAGTTCGGTCATTATTCGGTGAGAGTGATGAAGATGATTTCAAGGTAGTATCCTCTGCCTGAATCATCACCGCACCACCGTCTACTTCATTCGCATCAATGATTTGAGCACCTTCTTTTGTAAGTGTATCAAAATACTCTGCATAGCTTACAATCTCTTTTGCCGGAACAAGTGCGATTTCGCTAATTCCAAGCTTTGCCTGTACAGACTCAAAGCTGATTGTGTTCTTTCCTTTTTCAAGGAAGAAACGATATGCACCAATGCTGTCCACATCTGCTGATGTGATGCTGCATACAGCTGGTCCTTCGGACTGAATCTGTGTTGGTGCTGCCTGATTGCCGTCTGTATTCATCAGCCAATCCTTGTTGTCATCCATCCACAAACGGGAGAAGGTGACTCCATCGCAGCCGTCAAACAGACGGGTGTCATTTACACGGATGTTTCTCACAATATTCTGTGTGGAATCCGTATCGGTATAATAAGTGAGGCGAACGTTGTACCAACCGGCCTCTTTTACGTCAAATTCATAGGTGATTGTGCCTTCTCCTGCTGTCCAGACAATCTCACCATCTTTTTTTAGATCATCCATCTCTGCCGTCTTGTAATCGGCAGCTTTTACTGTTATCTCTTCCGCTGAATCCGAAATATAATCTCCATTCGTGCTTTCCAGATAATCCTCATATGTCACAGCATCGGTATCCGTGTAGCTCAAATACTTTTCAAGGACATCCGTTCGTGTCTGCGCATATTTATCCGAAGATGCAAGCTTTAATCCCACAAATGCGGCAACGACAAGCACTGCAAGAATTATACTATTGCGGATGCGGGCTTGTTTTTTCTTTTTCTTCAATTGAACCGCCCTCGCTTGTTATGTATAAAAACGGCTGTAGATGTTTGCAAATCTACAGCCGCATCGCTAGTTATTCAATAGTAGACGACCATTGTACTACAAACATTCTTATTCCTTAGCAGAAATAAGTCCCATCTCAGTTGCCTTCTCAACAGCTGACTTATATGCGGCATCTGCTGCACTTCTAGCGTCAACACCCTCTGCAATAATCTCTGCTGCAAGATTCCAAATGCTGGTGATCTTTGCGTTATCAAATGGCTTTGCCCAGTCATACTGTACACGATTGTGTGCCCAGTCATACAGTTCATAATCTTCCTCGGTGCAGAAATCTCTAGCAGTTCCAGCATCGAAACCGATCTGTGGCTCTTCGCCAGCTTCTTCTGCTTCCCATGCTGCCAGTCTTCCTGCTGCGCCACTTGGCTGAACCAGATCATAATAGTCGTTTGCGATCTTCATCAGGTCAATTGCCGAGATACCAGTCTTATCTGCTGCGGTTGTTGGAATCACACAGCTGCCCCAGTATGACTGTGCGGTGTAGTAGTTGTCGCTCAGTGTGGTGTAGTCGCCATCACAGGTAACGTTGCTGCCCCATGGCCACATGGTAACGCCCCACTCACCGATGCTGTCTGCCAGACCGCCTGCCTGCCATGCCTCGATACGTCCGATAACAAACTTCTGATCTGCCATATCCTGAGTAGAATAGTATACAGCAACATCATTGTAATCGCCGTCCTCATCCTTCTCAACTTCCATCGGGCAAGCAAGACCCTCATCGATCAGCTCTCTGTAGAAGGACATTGCCTCGATGAAGCCTTCCTCGTTAAAGTTGATGTTTCCATCGGAATCAATCTGCATAACGCCGTTTGCTGCAGCTGCCATGGAAGCCCAGTGATAATAATGAATACCAATCGGATATACACCCTCTGGAAGCTTTGCCTTCATCTCAGTCAAGTATTCCTTCATGTCATCGTAGCTCCACTCACCTGCCATAAACTTCTCGGTCGGGGTTACGTCCATACCGATGTCCTCTAAGTAATCACGGCTGTAAACCATGAAGTAGGTATCGCCAACATTATCAAATGTCATACCATAGCAATGATCCTGCCAGGTAACTGCCTGCTTGTAAAGAGAACCAACATGAATCTGATCCATATCATCGGTCAGGTCGGTCAGTGCACCACTGGAAATAAGAGAGATCAGTGCATCTGGCTCAGAATCCAGAATATCAACACCTGCATCACCAGCAGTAATTCCTGCCTGAATCAGTTCACCTAAGTTATAACCATCATAGCCATCTGGTCTAGAATAGACAAACTTAATGTTGTACTTTTCCTCGATCTGTGCTGCTGCATCTAAGTACTGGGTCTTGTCACCCTCTGCGTCTGGATCCAGTTCGTTCCACTTGTTTCCAAATACACGAACCTCTGCTCCGTTAAAGTCTTGGGTCTCTTCTTCCTCTGCAAATGCACTCATCGGTACCATTGTTCCTGCCATTGCCAGTGCCATAGCGACTGCTCCAAACTTCTTTGCCTTCATATTGCCTTCCTCCTAAAAAATATAAAATAATATAGATCTGCCACAGATGTTTCGTTCCACGTCTTCCCCATCTGTTGGCTGCCTGGGTCACAATCGAAAACTTGAATTTTAACAATTGCCAAAACCATATTAACAAAATTTATCTTTTCTTTTAATTTGTTTTCCATTAGTTAAAATGTTAACTCATGTTAATTTCTAGTTTTTCTTGTGTACGCCATGCAATTTTAACAAGTTACGAAAACGTTTATAACTTGTTTATCGCTAGTTCATATATTATTACACTTTTATGCAAATGTCAAGGGATTTTTTGTTGATTTTTAATGTTTCTTATAATTAGTTAACGAGCTTGATAGGATATTTTTTCTAGTCAGCTTAAATTTGTTGATAACAATAGAAAAAAATAGCAGATAACAATGTTAATTTTCTTGTTACCTGCTATTTTTTGTGATTACTTTTTGTTAATTCATATTTATTTTATAGTACGATTATCTGTCTATCCCAGACCTTGCCCTGATCCATTAAGAGAATTTCAAACTCTCCGTGTTCAAGTACTTCCTTCATCTGAAGATTCCAGATCGTAAAAGCTTCTGATTCAAGCGTCATGGAAAGGGTCTTTGTCTCTCCCGGTGCAAGCTTTGTCTTTGCAAATGCCTTCAGCTCACGCACACGGCGCACAGTGCTTGCCGCAATGTCGCGCACATATATCTGCGGTACTGCCCAGTCTGTCTGATTGCAAACATTGGATACCGTAACATTGACAGTAATGGACGTGTTATCGATGCGATCTTTCTGATTTGTTGCACGGATTGTATTGTCTGTATCTTTTACCAGTACCATTTTTCCGTAGGAAAGCTGTCCATAACCAAAGCCTTCGCCAAACTCATAAAGCGGACGATCCTTCTCATCACAGTATTTTATTGCCTCATAGGAACGCTTCGGGTTATAATAAACTGGAAGCTGTCCGACATGAGCCGGTACTGAGATTGGAAGACGTCCTGATGGACTTTCCAGTCCATATAGAAGCTCGGCAAGTGCCAATCCACCAAACGGTCCCGGATAAAAGCTGTAAAGAAGGGCATCGGTCTTTTCTGCAATCTCAGATGTTGCATATGGTCTTCCAGCAACAATAATTGTTACAAGCGGCTTTTTTGCCTGACATGCCAGTTCAAACCAATCCATCTGATCACCCGGCAAACGAAGGGTACTGCAATCCATTCCCTCGCCGCATTCCATTGCCCACGCTTTTTTGTTTTTGCGAATACAATCAGCATCTTCAGCAAATGTATCTGTCTGATTTGCAGTAGCTCCTTGTACATTTGCCTGTACATTTATATTCTGTGCATCTGCCTTATCCTGTACAATCGCTGCACCATTGTCATCAAACACAGCACCACCAAAACGGCTAGAAGAGCCACCAAGCGCTAAAATTACCGTATCAGCCTCTGCTAACAGCTGTTTTACCTCTTCCTTCTTTTTTGCTGTTAATGGAGTATAGCTGCAGGTCTTGATCTGTCTATTTCCAGCGAGCATCTTTAATCCCTTTAACAGCGTGACACTTTCCGTTTCACTTACCGGCGGTGTATAATCACCTAACATTCGATAAATCTCATCTGCACTTGGTCCAAGAAGCAATATGTTCTGTTTCTCATCTGCTAATGGCAGTACGCCGTTGTTCTTTAATAAGACTGCGGATTCTCTTGCCATTTGTAAGCTCTGTGGACTAGACTTGAGGATTGCCTCCAACGGATCTGATTGATTTAGTTTTTCGGCAGGATCATTTGTTTCAGACTGGGCATTTGTAGACAAAGCCATTGGCTCTGGCTCCGGCAAATACGGATGTTCAAAAAGGCCCTGTTCAAATTTTAATGTCAGTACCCTGCGCACTGCTTCATCAAGTGCTGATTCTGCTAGAAGTCCTTTCTCTACTGCCTCATCAAGACATGGAAATACACCATCCCACAGACTGACATCTACACCTGCCGTCAATGCAAGTGCTGCTGCCTGCGGTGCATCACCAATATTCTCTTTTAAGCGATTTAACGCCATGCCATCCGCCATCACGATACCGTTAAAGCCAAATTCCTCTCTCAAAATTTCGGTAAGCAGATGATGATTCATATGGCAATAGACACCGTCAATCTCGTTGTATGCCGCCATGATACCCTTTACGCCTGCTTTACAGCATGCCTTTGCCACCGGAAGATGAATCTCTCGCAGTTCGCGCTCGCCGATACGCGCTGCACTGGCATTGACACCGCCTGTCGTCTCGCCCTGTGCGCAAAAATGCTTTGCCACCATCGCAACGCCCTCAGACTGTGTACCAAAAACGGCAGCCTCTGCAAAACGGCTGCAAAGATATGGATCCTCACCAAAACACTCCTCTGTGCGACCCCATCTGGGATCTCTCGCTACATCAAGTGCCGACACAAGCGATAAATTGACGCCCATCTCCTTTAACTGTCTTGCGCACACACGCACCGCATCCTGATAAAGTGCCGGATCAAATGTCGCTCCTGCTGCCAGATTGACTGGTAACAGGTAGCCGCCAAGTGCCTGATGACCATGCGGACACTCTGTACTTAATAAAAGCGGAATGCCAAGTCTGGAATGTTCCATATTGCAGCGCTGCAACATATTATAACCTTTGGCTGCATATTCTGGTGTAAGACCGTTTTCTTTAGTCTTTGCCGACCACGGGTCAGCGCGGTATAAGCCATATACCACGCCAAGCCCGCCAAAATACTCTGCTTCACGAATGGTCTCCTCTGTCAGTGTGATCGTGTCGCCCTTTCGCTCATACGCTGCAAAGCCGTACAAGCGCTGGTTTAACTGACCCACCTTCTCACGAAGCGTCATGCGCCCAAGAAGATCTTCTACACGTTCCTTTACAGGAAGCGATGCATCCTTATAACGCATCGTTTCCTGTGCCGGATCGATTGGAGCCTCAAGAGCCTGCTTTTGAACCTCTGTCATCGGTTCGCCCTCCTTACTTCCCCTGACTTGTTTATTTTTCTTCGTTTTCCAGACAGAATACACAGCCAATCGGTGCCTTCTCCTCTGCCCATTCACCAGCATCTACCAGATAACCGCCATCCTTTACCTCAAAGGAAAGAACACGTCCGTCTGCCATATCACTAATCTTTGTTACCTTGCCCTCATATGGAATCCAAACCTTAGAAGGAACTTCCTGTGTCTCAGATGCAAATGTTTCGATTGCGTAAACAACACCATTCTTTGTAGTAAAGCCAATTCCGTCCTTCTTGTACGGTGCGCATACTCTTGTGCCATAAATTGCCTCTCCATAGACGTCCAGCCACTTGCCCATGCCAAGCAGACAATCCACAGCGCCCTTTGGCAGACAACCGTTTGGCTGCGGTCCAACGTTGATTGCAAGATTTCCGCCCTTTACTACAATATCAACGAGAAGGCAAATTACATCACGCGGACTCTTGTAGGTATCCTCGTAAACAAAGGAGAAGGAGGTTCCCAGTGTGATACAGCTCTCCCACGGAATCATAAGCGGCTCTTCTGGCACGCACTGCTCTGGAGTAACATAATTCTCGTAAGGGCCACCGATGGTACGGTCTGCACAAAGCATTCCAGGCTGGAACTTACGAACACGCTCAATCACCTCACCAAGACGGATATCCTGTCCATTTTCCTTGCATACCCATCCGGCATCAAACCACATACCGTCGATCTGTCCATAACGGCTTCCAAGCTCCATGATTTGATTCTGTGTGAAGGTTACGAAACGCTCCCACTCCTCTGGATACTCCTTCGGATCGTATGATGGGCCACGGTGCTGATAGCTGCCACGCTCATAATTTTCACTCCAGTAGCTGTCCACATGCCAGTCTGCCTTAGAAAAATAAGCGATTACGCCAAGGTCACGCTTGCGGAAGGATTCAAACAGGTGTGCACAGATATCGGCATAGTGATTGGTGTGATACGGACAATCCGGTGCAGTAACCTTGTAATCGGAATACTTGCTATCCCACATACAGAAACCGTCATGATGCTTTGTCGTAAACAGCAAATATTTGGTTCCGGCTGCCTTTGCGATATCGGCCCATTTTTCTGGCTCAAAACGGATTGGATTAAAAGTCTTGTTTAAGTCAAAATACTGCTTCTTAAATTCCTCACCGGTTACTTCCCAGTCGATGCAATGTCTTGACCAGCATGCGTCTGCATCACTGAGCGCCCAAGACTCAACAATACCGAGCTGACTGTATGCACCCCAGTGCATCATAAGACCGAGCTTCTGGTCACGGAACCATTCCAGCTTTTTTCTTACTTTCGGATCGGTCGGCCAAACATAGCTTTCCTCTGCGCTGTAATTGTGAACACCATTCTCTACCATTTCCTCTTTTTCTTCGTTTTCTGACGCTTCTGTTTCAGCCTCTTTGTTTTCTGTTTCCTCGATCTTTGCTTCCTTTGCTTCGTTGTCCTCGATTGGACTTTCGTTAATCTTATTTTCTTCGTTATTCATCTCTTCTGTTTCCTTCTTTGTTTCTTTTTCCTGGCGCAATTCTTCCCGCAATTCTTCCATTCTTGCCTCCTCTTTGCTTCAATTCGCTCCTTCATCTTTTTCATGTTCTTTTCTCCTTAATCTTGTGCTTTCGAAAACACCTATTACAAAATCCGAATATGCCAGAACGCAATCGTTCGACGCTTCCAGGTATATGTCAGATACACATCGCTATCCTCTGCGATTATCGCCGGATACGAGAACTCCGCATACTCCTGATTGGTTTCACATGGCACATAATCTAATATCTGTGGTTCACTCCATGTTGTGCCATTGTCTGCCGACACTGAAAATGCGATTGGCGTGCGCGCTGCCCAGTTGCCGGATACCGGATTGTATACAAGCACAAGCCGTCCGTCTGAAAGCCTCGCCAGATCAATTCCGCAGTTATTATTTGGAAGCGCAGTCGGATAGGCTTCCCCCCATTTTCCTATCTCCTTGTCCCAACCACTTCGAAAGATACAGCCCTCGCTGCTTCTCATTAACATATGTAACTGTTTTGATGCATCCTGCCAGAGTGTCGGCTGAATCATTCCAGAATTTTTTACGCTGCCACTTTGTGGTACAACATCTTCGGAGCGTGTCCATGTCTTTCCCTGATCAACAGAGTGATCGGTAAAACATTTCCAGCCATCCCCTTCGGTAGAAGCCGGTGCCAGAATACTGCCATCTGCTAATAGAATGCATTTATTTTTCACTGGACCACGACCGCCAAAATCGCCTTTCACCAGCTCTTTTGCCTCGCTCCAAGTCTCACCAGAATCCAATGAGATTTTAATCATCGTCTGCCAGCGCGAAATTTCCTGTCCTACTTTATAAAACAAAAGGACCTGATTTTCCTGTGCGAACAATACCGGATTCCAGCAAGGGATGTCCTTATCATCTGCAACCTTTACCGGCTCGCTCCAGCCCTCATTTGTCTTCTTTGAAAACCAGATTGCCACATCTGGCGCTTTCTCATGACTTCCGCCAAACCATGCCACTCCAAATGAGCCATCCGGCAGACGACATATCGTGGACGCATGGCACTGACGAAAATAACGCTTTGGTGTAAAAATGTGCTGATGTTCCAAAACCTGATAATTTACATCGCTATTCACTTTTCTGTCCTCCGTTTATATACACTTTGTAAACATTCGTTCATGACCCGTTCCATAGTCTTTGGCTAGACCCCAAGGTGACTGTGCTTTACGAGGCGATTCCCGTGTGGTCTTCAATAACCTAGGCTCACAGCTCACAGTACTCCATCGCATACAGCGCAAACAGTGAATTTGCCCACGCAAACCAGTCTCTCGTAAACTTCTCGGGGTCATTGCTGTCAAAGCCCTCGTGCATCAGACGTTTTCCTGCGTCAGTCGTAAGTAAGGTCTTCATCAGCTGTGTCTTCTCATTTTCATCCGCAGAGGTCAGACCCTGCATCGCAAGCGCGATGTGCCATATATAGCCAGCCGGCGTATGCGGACTTCCGATACCTTTCGCTGCGGTTCCCTCATAATAAAATGGATTTTTACTGCTCAATACCCACTTTCTTGTATTCTGATAGCGCTCATCGTCCGGGCTGCACCAGCCAAGCCACGGCATGGAAAGCAGATTCGGCACATTTGCATCATCCATCCATACGTCATGACCATATCCGTCTGTCTCGTAGACATAGGTTTCCCCGATTCCGTCTACATTTCGCACTGCATATGCTTCAATACCATCCTCGATCTGATTCTTTAAGTCTAGTGCCTCTTTTGCCATCGCATCATCCTTATACTGGCTGGATGCATATTCTGCCAGATAGCCAAGCACTACGCTGGCAAACATGTTGGATGGAACCAGATAACCATATCGGCAGGCATCATCACTCGGGCGAAATCCAGACCAAGTCATGCCAGTGTAAGCCGTTGGTTCACCGTTTCCATTATTGGAAAGCGTATCGGTCGGCGGACAATTTACACGTCTGAAATAATAGGAAGAATCCACATCATGACGCTGCTCAGTCTTCCAGGTATCCAGAATGCGGCGAAATGCCGTCTTTGTTTCCGCTGAAAAAACGCGCGCATCCTGTGTCTTTTCATAGTAAGCATGAAGCAGCCACAGCGGATAACAAAGCGAATCAATCTCATATTTTCGCTCCCACTCCCAATCATTTGAATCCGTATCATCCTTCTCCCAGCAATGACCATTTGCTTCCTCATTAAAAGCATTCGCATACGGATCAATTCCAATGTAACGCATCTGACGTTTTATCAATCCGTAAATCATGCGGCCAATCTGTGGCACAGTCTTTGCAAATGGCAAATAATGTACCACCTGTGCCGATGAATCTCGAAGCCACATCGCTTCAATGTCGCCAGTAAACACATAGGTCTCCTCATTTGGCAGCAGCTTTGTTGTCGTGTCTGCAGTACTCACAAAACACTTCTGGAACATTTCCTCAAAGATGTCCTGCTGTTCCTTTGAAAAACCTTTTTGCGCCAGTACTTCTTTTCCATTAGCGGCAAGCTTCTTCGCCAGTGCACCGATCTCTTCTTTTATGTGATTTAACTGATCGTGCTCCTTTTGCTGATCAAACACATTCGGTAAATCAGCTTGATTTGTTTTTGTTAACATTTTTTCACTCGTATCCTTTCTTTTTGGAATTTTCTTTCCATAAATTCCTCTATTTGCTGCAAGTATAACAATTTTTTAGCAGATATGCAACAACATTCCGATGGATTTCCTTATCTTTTTTATTTTTTTATTTATTTTGTTTACAAAATGTTTCTTAACCGGTTGATTTTTTTTTTAAAGTAGATTACAATGACTACATATTTATTTTAATTGTAATTTATAATTTTCTATGGAGGATTACTATGAATACAAATTACAGTATACCAACGCCAATTATTCCATTCGCGCCGCCAGTATACGCTGCACGTTTCAATCCAAAGCCATTTACGCTTGATGGACTTCTTTACAATTAATTCTGTGCAGATATTCCATTCACCGATCTGTTTGTCGACATCGAAGGTTCATCTCGCCCGACACCGCGCTTTGCTACCAGAGCTAAGATTGCATGGGATCACGAAAATCTTTATTTTGGTGCCATTTTGGAAGGTAATGAAATCTGGGGAAACATCACAGAGCGCGATGCCGTAATCTTTTATGACAACGATTTTGAAATTTTTATTGATCCAGATTCTGATACCCAGCAGTATTATGAATTTGAGATGAATGCAAAAAATGCCTTCTGGGATCTGCTTCTGACCAAGGCTTACCATGATGGCGGAAAGCCAGTCAATGCCTTTGATATTAAGGGAATCCGCACCGCAGTTCATATTGATGGAAAACTAAACGATCCGAACGCAGAAAACAAATTCTGGTCCGTTGAAGTCGTTATGCCATTTACCACACTGATGGAATGCTCCAGTAAGTCCGATTGCGCTTGCCCAGATATCGGTGACTACTGGCGTATGAATTTCTCCCGCGTTCAGTGGAAGGTTAACGTAGAAAACGGACAATATGTAAAGAGACGTGATCCAGTCACCAAAAATATACTTCCTGAGGACAACTGGGTATGGTCCCCGACTGGTGTAATTAACATTCACTATCCAGAAATGTGGGGCTTTGTCTTCTTTGCCGACGAAACTGGAAACGGCGATTTCTCTATTCCACAGGACGAATATCGAAAAATCATTCTACGTCAGATTTATTATCTCCAGAGCCATTACTTAGAAGATCATGGACACTACGCAAAAACACTTGAGGAACTTGGTGCACCAGCGTTCCCAGTTGAATTAAATCTTGAGACCACCTCTCTTACTTACATCGTTTCTTGCCCAGACACCGTTGGTACTGGAACTTTATATCTTCTTTCGGATGGAAAATGTGGTCGCAAGGAAGATCTTTCTAAAACCATATTGTAAAAGCGTAATTGTAATAATATAAAAACAGAAAAACTCGTAAAAACAAAAAAGAATTCGAAAGGAGATTATTGATTAATCTATGAAGAAAGTTACTTATCAGCAAGTTGCCGATGCACTTAATATTTCAAGAGTAACAGTATGGAAAGCTGTCAATGATAAACCAGGCATTGCTCCTGATACAAAACGCAGCATTCTCCAAAAGGCCGTTGAAATGGGTTATCCAATTTCAATTATGAGCAATCAAGAATCAACTAACAATAGTCCAATTACCCCTGTCCCACAGCAAGCCGCACCTGCTCCAAAGAATGCCAATGTAGCTGTTGTGGTATCCCGCCCAGAGACATCCAATTTCTGGATGAGTATCATTCACTATCAAGCGATTACATTTGCCAATCAAGGAATCAATCTGATGTATGTCTATCTCCCTCCGACCTATAGTGATAATTTCACGCTGCCTGTTTGCCTGACAGACGGCACCGTGAGCGGCATCATCGTCATGAATATTTATGATCCAAGGCTTTTTTCTGCCTTAAATGAGCTTCCACTTACAAAGGTTTTTTTGGATTGTCCGGCCAACACGATTTTTTCTACGCTAAACGGAGATCTTTTCCTGATCGAAGGACGTGCCAACATTGAGGAAATTGTAGAACGAATGATTGCATCCAAAAAAAAGCGAATCCGTTTTATTGGAGATATCGCCTACGCTCAGACAAATAAAGAGCGCTACCTAGGCTATCTTAAAGCCATGCAGCGCCATCAGCTTTCGGTCAATGATACTGAGAATTTGATTACACCGATTGGCATCAATCAGTTTGAAGAGGCTGTTTACGAATATTTAGATCGCATTGCAGCAAACTCTGATGCCATTGTGTGCGTAAATGATCACATTGCTTCTCTTGTTCTTGCATACTGTCAGGAACATAATATTCGTGTTCCTGAGGATTTATACGTCTCTGGCTTTGATGACAATCACGAATTTAATAATAGAATTACACTTACCAGTGTACACGTAAACACAGAGCACATCGGAACGCACCTAGCAAACCGCATAGTCTATCGTTTGATGCACCCTGAAGACGACTATGAATATACGTATATTCGCAGCCGCACCATTTACAGAGAATCTACGAATGATTAGCAAAGAGGCAGGCTGCCCTTTGCAGCCCGCCCTTTTATTTTTTTACTTTCCTGCTCGATTTCTCTCACGAAGCTTGATAATCTCTAAAATTGCATCTACGGTACCCTCTGGTCCAAGTACACTGCTGTTTAAGCAGACATCGTAGCTGCGTGCATCGCCCCACTTCTTACTTGTATAATAATTGTAATAGTTAGAACGCTTCTTATCTGTCTTGACAATGATATCCTTTGCCTTATCCGGTGTCTTATCATACAGCTTAGAAATGTACTTGATCTTCTCGTCCATGTTTCCGGAGATAAATACGCTTAACACATTTGGATACTCTGCCAGTGCATAATCTGCACAGCGTCCTACAATTACGCAGCTCTCTGTGTCAGCTAAATGCTTGATTGTGTCAAACTGTGCCAGAAAAACCTTGTGATTTAACGGCATATCAATGAAGGATGATGTAGAATATCCCATTGAATAGCTGTCCATTACAAGAGAATAAAGAAAACTGCTAGTTGGCTTCTCATCGTGACTCTCGAAAATTTCCTCGCACAGTCCGCTCTTCTTCGCCGCCAGTGTCAGCAATTCCTTATCGTAACACTTAATATTCAATTTTTCCGCAAGACGATTTCCGATCAATCTTCCGCCGCTTCCGCACTCTCTGCCTATTGTGATCACTAAATTACCTGTCATAATGCTCACTCCTTTCAACTTCCAAAATCTTATGATGGTATTATACAATATTTCAGATAAAAATGCAACTTTTTTCGTACAATTCTTTTAAGTGCGTATCACTCTGCAAAAAAGCCATTCAGATAATCAAATGTTTTCTCAAAGCATCTCCATATGTTTGTCTTCTGCGCAATCAAGTAGCAGATTTGAGCAAGTGCTACACCTCCAACAACATCCACAATCACATGTTGTCTTGTAGTAAGTGTCGAGACAAATACCGCCACGGCAATCAAAAAAGACATCACCTTATACCATTTTGGAATTTTTCTGTCACTTATAATACCTATAAAGCAAAACCAGCTGACAAGGCAGTGAATGGATGGAAAAAGATTTGTTGGCGCATCGATTTTGTAAAGAAAACGAATGGCATCATAAAAAATCCCTTCCCCTTCTACAGCAGGACGTATCAGTGTAGTCGGATAAAATACAAAAAACACCAGACACACAATTCGTGACAAAAAATCTGCGACAAAAAAACGGTAGGCATATTCTCTGCTTCTTCTGTAAATCAAAATATAATTGACAATCCAAAAAATATAGCATCCAAAGTAAATCACTATCGTCCACGGTATCAGCGGAATCTGCATATCAAGTGGGATAGCAAGACTATGAAGATTCCAGTTTCGTGTCAGCGCATTGCAGCCGCTATATACAGCAAAATTACACAGCAATGCCATAATAAGCGGTACAAATCCCCACTGTGAAAAGATTTTTGCAATTATTTTCTTCATACTTTTTGTCCTTTTATTTTTTATCCCGCGAATGATTGGCGAAGCTTTCTCAGAAGATCTTCAAAGTAATCAGGAAGCGGTGCCTGAAACTCCATATATCCCCCTGTAGACGGATGAATAAAGCCTAACACATACGCATGCAATGTCTGTCCCTGAAGCTGATATGGGCATTTTGCTGGCCCGTAAAGGGCATCTCCTAACAGCGGATGACCAATAGATGCCATATGGACTCTAATCTGATGTGTACGGCCAGTCTCAAGACGGCACTCTATCCATGTAAAGCGCCCAAATCTCTCCAATACCTTATAGTGCGTTACTGCATTTTTTCCATTCTTATGATTGATTGCCATACGCTTTCTATTATTTGGATCACGGCCAATTGGTGCGTCAATCACTCCCTCGTCTTCTTTTAAATTGCCGTGGACAATGGCATAGTAACGTCTTGTGATTGAATGTTCCTTTAGCTGCGCTGCAATGCAGTTGTGCGATGCGTCGTTTTTACAAGCAATTATAACACCTGTCGTATCCATATCGATTCTGTGAACAATTCCAGGGCGAATCACTCCATTGATTCCTGAAAGACTGTCCTTACAGTGATACAGAAGTGCATTTACAATTGTACCAGATGTATGGCCTGCCGCTGGATGTACAACCATACCCTTTGGCTTATTAATTAAAATGACATCGTCATCTTCATACAAAATATCAAGAGGTATATCCTCTGCTATTACCTCAAGCGGCTGCGGCTCTGGGAGCGTGACAGAAACTTCATCATTTTCTTTCAGCTTGATTCCGCTTTTTTTAACAGAAATACCATTTATTGATACATTTCCCTGATCAATCAGCTTTTGCAGAAAAGAACGTGTATATTCCTCATACTGATCTGCCAAAAAACGATCCAGACGAGTATTGTCCTGCTCACTTCCTACAATTAGAAGTTCACTCATGTTTTTTTCCTGCCTTTCCTGATGGTTTTAAAAATGAAAAGTCATCATCCTGATAGCAGAAAAAGAGCGCAATTAAGAGAATGACTGTTGACACGGTAATATAACAGTCTGCCACATTAAATACCGGGAAATTGATTGGCACAAAATAAATCATATCAACTACATAGCCTCTGAATATGCGGTCAATCAGATTTCCAAGTGCTCCAGCCGTGTACGTAACACAAAGCAGTCTAAGAATACGATATGACTTTTGATCAAGCAGTCTTACATAGCAATATGCAAATACAGCAATCATCACAGCTGTGATCAAAAAGAAAAAAATCTTTTTATCTTGAAAAATTCCAAATGCTGCGCCTCTGTTCTCTACATAGGTCAATGTAAGCACACCTGGAATTACAACAATGTCATGCAGCTTAAGCACAGACACAGTTAATGCCTTTGTGATCTGATCCAGTACAATAAGCAGTGTACATAAAAGGGCTGCAAAACCAGCTCGTTTCTTTTTCATGTACTCACCTCACGCATCCTTACACACAAAGTCAAGCGCCTCGCGCATCTCATCCATAGTAACAGTCTTATCAACAACAGCTTCTCCAAGAGACTTTAACAAAATAAAGCGTATCTGATTGCCCTGCATCTTTTTGTCACTTTTTGTTGCTGCAAGTGCCGCCTCTTTATCCACGCCAGTTACTGTTACTGGAAGCTTAAATGATGTGAACGCATCAAGCACAGTCTGCATCTCATCTTTTGTAAGATAACCCCGCTTCATACTAATATAAGCTGCGGTTGCTGCACCAATTGAAACGCACTCACCATGATACAATTCTCCTGCTTTTTGCTTTTCAATTGCATGGCCAAGTGTATGACCAAAATTTAAAAGACTGCGGATTCCCTGCTCGGTCGGATCTTCCTCTACTACCTCTCCTTTAATACGGCAGTTATGATAATCCATCTCAATCAATGTCTCATTATCCTGGCTGCAGATTTTTTCATGGTTTATTTTCAGCCAGTCAAAAAACTTTTTGTCGCGAATCAGACCATGCTTTACAACTTCACCCATTCCAGAAAGATAATCTCTTTCATCCATCGTAGATAATGTGGAAACATTCATATATACAAGCTTTGGCATGCAGAATGCACCAACCATATTTTTATAGCCATCAAAATCAACGCCTGTCTTTCCTCCGACACTGCTGTCTGACTGAGAAAGAAGTGTTGTTGGAATCTGTATAAATGAGATTCCTCTTAAATATGTTGCCGCTGCAAATCCAGTAATATCACCTACAACACCGCCACCAAGCGCTGCTAAGTAATCCTTACGGTCAAAATGAGCTTCTATCAGCTCTTTATAAATATCGCGAACTACATCAAGTGTCTTATGAAGCTCTCCTGCCGGAAACTGGAAGGAAATTACCTTCGCAGATACAGGCTCTAACACCTTTCGTACCATTTCTCCATATAAATGGCTTGTGTTGGAATCCATTACGATGCAGACCTTTCTCCCCTCAAGACCGATCTGCTTTACCTTTTCTGCCAGTTTTTCAAACGCCGTCTCAAAGACGATCTCGTAAATCGGCTCATGTGCCTGATTATTGATCATTAAACTTTTTGACATTGTACTCCTCTCTTTCTTATACAAAAACTTCTACTGATGCCATAAGTCTTCCTTTTTTGGTAACGGCAGAGGTTCCCTTATAGCGAAATTTTCCAAGGCCGCGCACAGAGATCAGATCATTTTCCTTCAAATTGTAAGCATTTGATGTAATCACTTTTCCGTTTACCTGTACCTTCTCCTCACTGATATAACCAGTCAGCTTACTTCTTGACTGAGAAAATGCCAGTCCGATCACTGCATCGAGGCGTACAGATGCGATACTTCCCATGATCTCCTTTACCTGCGGCTTATAGTCAAACTCCTGCCAGTCAATCTGCCTGCACATAACACTTGTATGACGGATTCTGGTCAGATTTTCACAAATGTAACCTGCAATCGACTCTGATACAATAAGATATGCCTGCTTATCCTGCACGATTATATCGCCTGTTTTTGTTCTTGAAATGCCAAGATTCATAAGCGCACCCAGATAGTCTCTGTGTGTCAGTTCTTCTGAAAACTTCTTCATTAACGGCTGAACCGATAATAAAGAGATAGGAGCCGGGTATTCCTCCCCAACTCCTACTGGCTTGTAAAATATAATCTTTCGTTCTGCAAGTTCATAGCCACCACACATCTCCATAGAAACAGGCGGAAGCTTATCCTTTGAGAAAGCCAAAAACAGATTCTGCTCATTGAGCGTCAGAAAGTCGCTGCCCATCGGGTATCCTCTTCTGTCGCATGCCTCTGCCAAATCCAGCAGATGACTGCAAATCATCTGTTCTTCTTTGTTCATCTCATCACACCTTCAGACTATAAGAGCTGATATCGGTTGAATCATCGTCACCAAGAAGCTCAGTGAAATCACCAGAAAGCTCTACGTTGCTTGGTGTTGCAATGATGATCTTTTTAGAAATCTTCTGCAGATTGCCGCCCATTGTAAAGCATGCACCAGATGTAAAGTCAATTACACGCTGTGCGGTATCAAAGTTCATTGCTTCCATATTAAGCACTACGGTCTTTCCTGAAAGCAGGATCTCAGCGATATCCTTAGTATCGTTGTACTCCTTTGGAATGATCATACATACTTCTGACTGTTTCATAACACCATTCATAGAAACCACCTTACTTGAGGTATTTTTTGCTGCCTTCTTGCGGAAGGTTGCTGTAGAAGAAGCTGGTGCAGACTCTGTCTTTGGAGTCTCCTGATCTGCCTTCTTTTCCTCAGCTGCGCTAGCTGCGGTTTCCTCCTCCTCTTCTTCGTTTTCTTCTGTCATATCCATATCGTCATAATCTCCATCGTACTCGTCGGTGGCAGAAAAATTCATCTTATTTAAAAAACCGTCTAAAAAACCCATTACTGTTCTCCTTCTTGTGTTATCGTGAACCAAATATGCCAGTTCCTACCCGGACAATCGTTGCACCCTCTTCAACAGCTACAACATAATCTCCAGTCATACCCATAGATAGCTCTCTCATTGATATATTATCAATGTTTTTACTCTGAATGTCAACTGCTAATTCATATAATTTTTTAAAATATTTACGATTATCGTCCGCGTTCTCTACAAAAGGAGCACTTGTCATCAAACCTTTCACACGGATTCCAGGCATCTTGGAAATTTCTCTGCAGGCATCCTCTGTTTCTTCTGTAAAAAAACCAAACTTGCTTTCCTCTCTTGCTACATTAACCTCTAAAAGCACTGGAATCTCAATTGATTGTTTTTGTGCCTCATCTGAGATCTGCTTTGCCAGACGAATACTGTCCACAGAATGAATCAATTCAACCTTTCCTGCGATATATTTTACCTTGTTTCGCTGCAGATGACCAATCATATGCCATTTTATATTGTCTGGAAGCACTTCCATTTTATCACACATTTCCTGAACCTTGTTTTCCCCGAAGGTATCCTGACCAGCTTCGATTGCCTCCTCAATTAAAGAAATCGGCTTTGTCTTGCTGACAGCAACAAGACGCACATCTTTGGGATCTCTTCCAACTCTTTTGCATGCTGCTTCTATATTAGCTTTTACCTGCTCTAGGTTTTCACTTACCATTTTCAATTTCTCCTTTTAATAGATAATCTGGTTTTCAGTTACAAGGCCTGCATTTAAAATAATGCGGTCATAGGCGGACAATCCATAATAGGTACCCGTATTAATAATATAGTAGTTATGATCGCTCGTCTCACTTAAAATATCAATCTGGCGGAAAATACAATATCCTCTGTTTACACTGTACACACCAGTAAGCGGTGCTGATACGGCAATCAAGCGGCGATTTGTTGGATCAGTTGTAATTGTTTCAGATGTGCCATCCTCACTTTTTTCCACACTAGCACCAATCAGATAATCCTCTGTCGTAAGTCCAGATGCAGAAATATAATAGCTGTTTCCCTGCTTTGCATAAATAGAAACCTTTGTAAATACAGCCTTTGCACTGCCGTCAGACTGAATTACTTCCTTATATACACCTACACCTTTTTCTTCTGAATTGATAACATATTGTTCTGGCACAACAAGAAAATCCTTGCTGAGTACTGCTGACTTTGGAATCTTGTAGCCTTTAATATCATCCTCTGCAATCTTAAAATCAAGATAACGCTCTGTCAGATAGCTTGAACCATATTTATTTAATGAAACAGTTGCCATTGAAGTGCCATCGGATGCAGTGTGAAGATAAAAGCTTCCATTTACTGTTACACCAATTGATGTTAATTTAATAGAAAGATATTTTTTATTTCTATAACGGGCAGCATCAGTATCGCTTATTGGAAATGTAATACAAAAAGAATCATCAGAAACAAGCTTATAGGCAAAATCGCCTTTCTTTCGCTGTTCCCCATTTGCATACACCTTCATCGAATATGACTCTTCATCGAAACATGAACGCGTCACATCTTCTGGTGTATATCCATCATATGTATCTGTTCTAAATAACACATAACCGCTTTGATCGCTATTGACACAGTACGCATCTTCCGATGAAAAGCTGTCAAGTGCATCAGATGCTACCATCAAATACGCATCCAGAACGGAAACCTCCAAATCATTTTTGTCCTGATAAGCTAGTGAAAAATTAGAATCAAGATCATGCCGCGCTGCCTTTTCAAGCTTTGTTTTTAACGTACTGATACTTGAGGTGCTTAGTATCTGCGCACTGCTGTATTCTTTTAAGAGTGCATCAGTAATTGCACTGATATCCTGAGTCGTGTAAATTGTACTTCCAAGCGCTGTCTTTAGTCCTTCGCGAACAGAATAGTTTACATAAGCATCATTTTTCAGTGTAACAATCTGCTCATCTCTTGTGATAAAACCTTTGTAGTCAGTTGCTATTGAGTAGAGTGCTTTTTCCTGAACCTCAAAAATACTTATTTTTTCTTTCGTAAAGAAAAAATAAAGCTGAACTGCCAAATAGATGAAAATAAAAATGAAAAGGAATCCTATTACACTGCCATGCCACCGGTTTTTGTAATGGATCACCTTATTGTTTTTGTCTGCCATCCAGTTTCCTGCCTTTCTCTTCCGGTACAATTGTGCCGGACATAGCTATTATTATAGCATTTTTCTTAAAAAAAGAAATAGTTTTTTTAAAGATGTATAAAATACTTCTGCTATGAAAAAAATAATAGCGTATAACAAAGCCATTTTTGGCAGAATGAGAGGTTGCTATGAGCTCAAAAGTATGGGATTATATTGTGCTGACTGTTGTCGTAATCGGTGCTATAAACTGGGGATTGATTGGCTTTTTTAAGTTTGATCTGGTTTCGTGGCTTTTTGGCAGTATGTCACTGTTAACTCGGATCATTTATGCCATCGTAGGTCTTGGCGGACTTTATCTTCTTTCCCTTTATGGCCGCATCCGCGACTTTTCCCAGGAATAAAAAAGTGTGTAAAAAAGGAGTCGGGTCAACCGGCTCCTTTTATTCTGTACTATGTACTTTTTGTTAAAAACTGATACACTCTGGCAAGAATCTCATCTTTACAGAGATACGATGATGTGAGATTTTACTTCATCGGACAACTCAGTAGCATCTGCTGAAACACTCAAAACAAAATCAACTCCAAATTTTGCAGAAATCGCTTCGAGCGCCTTGACTGCCTCTGTAATATCACTTCCCTCAAGACAGGAAATCTTTAAGAAGCTGTCAAAATACATTTTCTCAAGATCATGATCCTGAGAAATGATTCCGCTGACAAATCCGATAAATGCATCATAGGAATTGATTCCATAATCAGAAACATTAATCAAACGAACTTTATTGCTCAGTTCGTACATGTGCTTTGCTGTCTTATCCAAATATACTACACTTCCCTGTGCAGACGCAACAGCACCGTTTACACTGTCTAACAGATACTTTGTCTTTCCTTTGCCCTTCTTGCCTGAAATAATCTGAACCATATGCTCGATCCTCCTTATATGAATTAGTCTTTTACACTTAAGACCAATGGTAGTTCTTGCGTATAGTATAGTATATTTTACCGAATAAAGCAAGTCATAAATAGAAATTTTTATAAAATTATCAAATTTTCGACAGTAATGTATTCATCTGGTTGTATAGTTCGTCTTTTGTTGTTGCACCAAGAATAACAGCCACATACTCCTTGTGATGGCTGTCCTGAACGAGCACTACTAGGTTATATCCAGCTGTATTTGTATGACCTGTTTTTCCGCCAATGACAGTAATGCCGTCTGGCGGTGTGTAGGCACCTGCCAGATACTGATTAGTACTGTTAAAGCTTTTCGTCACATTCTCTCCTGCTGCATTCGTGTAATAGCACAGAAAAGATCCACGCGCTATGATGTCACGAAACGTCGGATACTTTAAGCATTCCTGAAACATCAAATAAACATCATATGCTGAAGAATAATGTTTAGACTGTGTCAGTCCTGTCGGATTGGCAAAATGTGTATGACTAGTCATCAGTTCCTTGCTTTCCTGATTCATCATATCTACAAATGCTTCCTGTGATCCTGCAACAGCAATAGCAATATCAATAGCAGCATCGTTTCCAGAATAGATAAGTGCTGCACTCAGCAAACTTGAAAGCATCATCTTATCGCCTTGCTCAAAACCACAAAGAACAGCACTGCTCTCAAGTCCCTCCGGCGTATATGAAATCGTTACTTCCTGACTTAAATCAGCATATTTCATGGCAAGAAGAGCCGTCATAATTTTTGTGATACTTGCAATTTCGCGCTCATCATTTGCATTTTTGCTGTACAATGTTTTCTGATCTGTAATATTAAATAATGCACCAGCCGGCGCTTCTATGTCATTTTCAGAAAATTCATCTTCATTTTCTATTACACACAAATCTGCTGCAGCTCCATCCATTTTCGACAGCTTATCTTTTGATGTCATGAGAGTATCTAAATGAGTACCAAAGCTATCAAGAAGGGCTGGAGAGGATTTGCCGCAACCTGCTCCCACACCAGCGGCACTGCACATTAAAAGCACTGCCGCCAGCGTGTAAATGAACCGTTTTTTTCTCATGAACGGTATGCCTCTCTCCACTCTAAATCACCAGAGTCAAGTGAACGAATCAAAAGCTCTGCCGTTGCCAAATTAGTTGCCAGCGGAATGCTGTAAATATCACAAAGATGAAGCACTGTCTGTACTCTCCTTGTATTGGTTGGGCTCACTTCGTTTGGATCACGGAAGTAAAATACCAGATCCATGCTATTATTTTCAATCTGAGATGCAAACTGCTGTGCACCGCCTAATGATCCCTCAAGAAACTTATTGACAGTCAGTGTCGTTGCCTCCTCTATCAGTCTTCCTGTTGTTCCTGTTGCATAAAGGCTGTGCTTATTCAGAATGCCTCTGTATGCGATGCAGAAATTCTGCATCAGTTTCTTTTTGGAATCATCTGCTATAAAACCGATATTCATTTTGATACCTCCACTATAATAGTTACTTTATAAAACTTATCAGAACACTTTCATTTTTCTGTGCATGCTTATGTTCAGCATAATTCCCATCATAATATACGTGCTTATCAGTGAACTCATTCCTGCGCTGATAAATGGAAGCGGTGTTCCCGTATTTGGAAGAAGCAGCATTGCTACTCCCATATTGATAAAACACTGGATTAACAAAATTGTGACAAATCCGCTTGCAAGAAGTTTTCCTTCAAGATCAGGACTTCGTCCTGCAACCCTTAGTCCTTCAATAAATAAAAGCAGATATATCAATATAATAAATGCACTTCCTGCAAAACCCAGTTCTTCTCCTACAACAGCAAAAATGAAGTCACACTGTTCTTCTGAAAGAAAATTTCCATTCTTAACAGATTCATAAGTAGAATTATTTAATCCTTTTCCCAAAAGCTGACCGCCGCCAATAGCCATAACTGAGTTTAACTGCTGACGCGTCTGATCAGGGTAATCCTCTGGAAAGAAATATGAGTTAATACGGTTTACCTGATATTGCTGAAGGATATCCTTCTCGATAAACCAATTGAGTGTCTTTTGCTCAGGCTCATAAATACAAAACAAAAGTGCACCCACCAAAACAGCTACTACACCAAGAACACCGCCTACCCATTTCCAGCTGATTCCTGTCACGAAAACCATTGCAACAAGCGCAAAAACAATAATCATTGACGTAGACAGATCTGGCTCTACATAAATCAGATAAACTGTTATGCCCGTCACGGCAAAATACCCAAGAAGATATAATACATTATTTATATGCTTTTGGATACGTATAAGCACAAATACTGCCATCAAAACAACTGCTACCTTAGAAAACTCAGATGGCTGAATCGTACCGAAGCCTGGCAGACGCATCCAACGGTTTGCATTACTGATATTTAACGGATTGATGTATTTTACATAGATTAAAAGTGCCATGCTGATCACATAAAATACAATTGAATATTTAATCAGCTTATGGTAATCAATACATGTCAGAATCATCATAAGAACAAGTCCTATGACCATTCCAAGGATCTGCTTTTGTGTTGTTGTAAGCATACCTGTCACAGCTTCATTCTGTGTTGCACTGTGCACCATAAAAATACCAATGATACTCAGTATCAGCGCATATATGATGATTTTAAAATTAAGATTGCTCAGATGCAGGTTTTGTCCTGTTTTTCTCTTGCGCATGCTGACAGACCATTCCTTTCTTTATCTCTATCTGCTTTTTTTGACTGCTGAAAGCTCCGTCACAGTAAATAAAAGAATTTTACCGGCATTTCGCTTCAGATACAGACAGATGTTTTTTTCAGATACCGGCAGATATTTTGAAATAGTTTTTGTAATATCGTGCTCCATACAGCTTAATGTCTCTGGAGTGCACTGCGTATGCTCCTCAAGCATCATTTGTATCAGCCGCTCCTTCGCTGTCTTTCCAGAGCGAACTGCCTGACTTTGTAATGAATGCCTGACCATATTACTTTATTTTCCTTTCTTTTCCAAAATACTTTTCAGCCTTTTTATCAATCCCTTCGATACAGACGGCTGTGCAACCGGAATATCTTCACCCATAATTCTTCGACAGATATCAACAAATATCTGACCTAACGGTGAATCCTTTCCGGCAACCGGCTCTCCGTTATTACTTGAAATGACAATCTCTTCCTCATCCGTCACCGCACCAATAATAGGAACGGTTAATATTTCCTGAATGTCTGAAAGTGACATCATGTCGCCTCTTGCTACCAGATCTGGACGAATGCGGTTAATAATCATCTCAATCTTTTCCATCCCATCCGCTTCAAGAAGTCCCATTACGCGATCTGCATCACGAATCGCGGATACCTCTGGCGTTGTGACAACAATAGCTCTCGACGCTCCTGCCACGGCATTTTTAAAGCCTTGCTCAATGCCAGCCGGACAGTCCAGAATCACATAATCAAACTCCTCTGTCAATTCCTGCGTCAGCTTTTTCATCTGCTGCGGCGTCACACTCGATTTGTCTCTCGTCTGTGCCGACGGCATCAGATACAGGCCCTGATGATTTTTGTCTTTGATCAGCGCCTGCTTTATCCGACAGCCTCCCTCTACTACATCCACAAGATTATATACAATGCGGTTTTCCAGTCCCATCACAACATCAAGATTTCGAAGACCAATATCGGTATCAATCAAAACAACTTTATTTCCAAGAAGGGCAAGGCCACAGCCAAGATTTGCAGCCACTGTCGTTTTTCCTACACCGCCTTTTCCTGATGTCACAACAATCACTTCACTCATGATATTCCCAAACCTTTCTGATCCTCTCTCTTATCCCTGTCTTCTGTAGCTTACATCAGTCACTGTACGTAGCTGACTCTCCAAGTGTATTGTAGGATTTATCCAGAATGTCTTCCATATCAATGTAGCCAAAGTAATACTGATAAATGTAACGGCAAACTACTGCGGCATTGTATGCCATGTAACCATGCGGAATAGCAACCGTGACGGAAATCTTTGGATCGTTGTACGGACCATATGAAATGAAGGTTGCGTGGTTTGCACGTGAAAGATTCTCCTGTACGGAACCAGATTTACCGGCAATGTCGATCTGCAAACCGGTAAACGCACCTGCCGCTGTACCAGCCGCATGGACAACTCGGTACATACCTTCCCTCATGACATCGTAGGTTGACTGTGAGATGCCCTCGATTTGCTCGCCCTCTGGGGTGAGTTCTTCAATCACATTTCCGTTTGCGTCACAGATTTTGCTTAACAGACGGAATGTATAAAGTGTACCGTCCGTTGCAAGTGCGGTCACATAGCGCGCCAGACTGATCGCAGTCATGTTGTTTGTACCCTGTCCAATTGCAGATGTCGCCGGGTATTCTGTTGAAATCTGTGACAGATTTTCTGCGACCTCCACACCGCTCTTCTCACCAAAACCGTACTTTTCGGCGTATTTGCGAAGCATTGCAAGACCAAGCTCTGCATCATATTCCCCGTTTTCATTTAAGCTTAAACGGTAGCCAACTTCATAAAAATAGAAGTTGCACGACTGTTCAATAGCCCCCGCTGTGTTTAACGGGCCGTGCTCACCGCCAGTCTCTCGAGCGATCCAGCATCGCGGATGATCCAACTTGTCGAAAGTACCAATACAGTTAATATACTCTGAACTGTCAATTACGCCCTCCTCGAGTCCTGCACTTGTCGTAACAAGTTTGTAAACAGAACCTGGCGCGATTCGTACCTGCGTTGCCTTATCATACAGCGGCTCGGACTGATCATTAATAAGCTTATTCCAATATTCAGCATCAACTGTTCCTGAAAGCTTATTTAAATCATAGCCTGGGTAAGATACCATTGCTAACAGCTCTCCTGTCGTCGTATCAGTTACAATCGCAGAACCACTGCACGGATCAAGCGCGATCTGCGCCGGTGTCAGCTCAGTATTTCCAATTTTCTCACGAATAAAGGTAAATGCAGTCTGCGCATCTCCATTTTGAAGTTCTTCATAGGACGCATTGTCGGCATCTAAGATGCCCTGATCAATCAACGCCAGGCAAACCAGATTACCAGAAAGCTGCTCATTATGAATCAGCTTCTTATATACAAGTTTACGAAAACCACTGTCAGCTGAAAGATTTTCTTCACAGAATGATAGGATCTGGCTCATAACCTGGCTGGAATCCGAGTATGCAGACTCCGCACCAAGCTTTGAGGAATCAATCCATCCCTTTGAAATCACATATGACAGGAAATCATAAAATGAAATCTCTGTATTTTTCCATGCGAGGAAGGTCTCATCTGAGGTATCAATCTCACTTGCGGTAATAACCCCCTTTTCTCGTAAAAAGGTATAGACATATTCCATGTAGTCCTGCATATCTTCTGTCAACTCAGACTGAATCGTTGCACCCGGTACCATTTCCTCCAAAATATGACGAATAGCAAGTGTGGACTCTCCCCCATACAAAGAAAGAATCTGTTTTTCGGCCTCGGAAGCACCATCATCTGAAAAATGCTTTTCATCTAAAATATTGTTGTTAAACATCTGATAGTAGACATCTTTTACCGAAATCTGGAACTCGCTTGCAAGTGTAGAATCATCTGCCTCGAAATCCTCGATTGTAAGCTTTCCGACAATGACATCCGCAAGACGCTGCTCCACAATATGATACACGGCAACCTGCAGATCATGGTCAATAGTCAGGTATACATCATTTCCACGAACCGATGGCTCACTGTCGATTGTATCAAGAATCTGACCAACATTGTTTAGATAAACAGTATCGTTGCCCTTTGTTCCTGCAAGTTCACTCTCGTAGTACTGCTCGAGTCCATCCTTTCCGACCATATCAGTTGCCTCATATGTTTCATCGTTTTCCTGAAGTGTCTCAAGCTCCTGTGTACTTGGCTTGCCTGTATAACCAAGAATATTAGAAAAATATATGCCGTCAGGATAAACACGGCGCTCAGACTGCTCTACCTCAACTCCAAGCAGCTGCTGTTGATTTTCAAGAATTGCAGCCTGAAGCTCTGATGAAATATCAGAGCAAATGGTGGTAGACTTATACTTTGCGTAAGTTGTCAGACGCATAGCATATCTAATATTACAGATTGCTAACGCATCTTCCTTGCTGATCGTTTCGGCATTCTCCCATCTTGTTGTAAAATTATAGGAAACCTTCATAAGACGCTTCATCACAGTCTCTGCGTCATAAGTGTAGACATCCTCACCTTCCTTACTTTTTTCTTCAATGTAGGAAGTTCCATATACATCGCGAATAAGCTGACGGATCGCACTATCCTTTCCACTATAAGCAAACTGCCCGTCATCATCGATAATCACTGGAAGTTCTGTCACAATGGTTCCATCATATTTTTTCACAATTTCAATCAGACGAAGAAGCATCTCATTGAAATCACCGTTTGCCTTTGTATATTCGCTAGTATCTTTTACAGTCAGGTTATAGACTGCCTCATTTCCGGCAAGGACGACTCCATTTCTGTCGTAGATAGTACCTCGTGTAGCAGTTGTCGTAATCTCCTTTTTGGTGCGGGAAACGTATGAATCATAATAAGCTGCTCCATCCAGAATCTGGAGCTGGAACAGCCTCACCACCAGGACTGCCAGAAAAAGCGTGCACACAATACCAAGCCAGAAAATTCTGGATCTTAATGTATTTTTTACCCATTCCCTGAATAAATCCCAATATTCCTTAAGCAAATCTCTTTTCTCCTTTTTTCTCTGCCTCTGTCAGATGTCTGTCAACCGTCATGATCACACCATATACTATAATCGTAGCGATTGCTGTCATCAACAGCTCCGGAAGTGCCAGATTTTTAATATAGTCTGCAATATTTACCCGGCCGAATAGTAGGAAGCTGAACACATAAATATAAATGCTGTAGATCAGCTCATTGGCACTGCATAACAAAACAGGCATCACAACCATATCATGAGCCAGCACCCTTGTAAAAATGCCATTGAAATAGCCAATATAAATAAAGATAAGCGTATAATACCCAAGTACACCTCCGCTGAATGAATCCAGCAAAAGACCGCACCCAAGTCCTGTAAGCATTCCCCACATTCTGCCCTTTAAAAAGCCAACTGAAAACGTGACGATTAACAGCAGATTGGGCGCTGCAGTCAAAATTGGAATAATCCTTGTAAAATTTGACTGCAGCATAAAACAACTGACGGCAAGTACTATACATAAAACAACTCTGAGTATCTTAATCTTCATCTGTTTTTTCTCCATCCTTTGTTTACTCTGCAGACTGCTTCTGTGTCGTAACTACAAGCACGTTGCGTATGTGTTTGAAATCCGCTGCCGGCTTCAAATAACCAGATGCAGCCAGCCCATTTTCATCCACAGTAACATCCTGCGCATAGCCAATCACAAGTCCTGGAAGATAGCGGTCTGAAATATTGGATGTAACAATTACATTGTCTCTGCTGATATTAAAATCGGTATCCATATACTGAAGCTTCAAAAGACCATGCTCCTTCATATAAGGAAGATCACCGGTAACAACACAGGCATCGCCCGTTGTAGACTGCATCGCACTGACATTTACATTATCATTGATAATCGAAGTCACAACTGCATGACCCTTTGCTATATCAGATATGTAGCCGACAAGTCCGCCGCCTGAAAGTACATTCATGCCTACTTCAAGGCCATCATCTGTACCTTTGTCTATCGTAAAGGTAGAGAACCAGTTTCCTGTCATATCAGAAAAGATCACAGTTGCCCCAACAGTATCATAATCGGCATACTCACTTTTGAGTTCAAGAAGTTCTCTCATATCCTGATATTCCTGAATCTTCTGATCATAAGAAACCATCTGCTCTTTGAGTTCTTTATTTTCATCTTCAAGCGACTCAATCTTTGCCATCGCCTCCTCTTTGCTCAGTCGTTCCTGATCAAAATTAAAGAAAATACTGCCAAGCTTGTTAACACCCTTCTGCACCGGAACAGTGATTGCCCCTGCTACCTGTCCGACTGACACGATGTTTTCTTTTTTGATGTAATAATACCCCATAGAAATCACACAGCACGCCGTCAATATAAAAAGGATCAGCTGCGGTCTTCTTGTAAAAGGCATTTTTACATTGCTGTTTTGATTGCTGCTTTTCATGAAATATATCCTCGTTCTTTTAAACTGATAAATCTGCCGTCACCAATGATGATATGATCAAGCAAAGGGATGGCGGTAAGTTCTCCCGCCTTTTGAATCTGCCGCGTCACCGCAACATCTTCTGCGCTCGGGGTTGGATCTCCGCTGGGATGATTGTGAATCAATATAATTTTGACTGCCTGATAACGAAAGGCCTCAATAAAAACTTCTCTCGGTGACAAAATTGTCTGATTCACTGTACCCTTCGTCAGCACCAAATCACGAATCAATGCTCCCTTATTATTTAGGAACACAAGAAGTACCTGTTCCTGACGCTCATCTTTGAGACGGTTCATATAATAGTTTCCGACTGCCTGAGGACTGTCCAACACAATCCCCTGCTGTCTTGACGCACTAAGACGTCTTGACAGCTCACCAATACACTGAAGCTGTATCGCCTTTACCTTTCCGATTCCGCGTATTTTAGTCAGCTGAGCTACAGTCATAGACACAAGCCCTGAAAGACTTTCTATCGCAAGAAGTCTTGAGGCAAGCTCAAGAGAATTTTCGCCAACGCTTCCTGTTCTTAAAATCACGGCAAGCAGTTCGGCATTGTTCAGTGCACCAGCGCCCTGCTCCATACACCTTTCGTACGGCTGGATATCTTTGGGCAGCTGCTTTGAAATATCATGTTTCATAATCGTTCCTTACTTCCAGGTATCGAAACCATTATGAACTTATTTTATCACAATTCTTTTTTAAAGTATAGAAGAAATTTTCGAATATTAACAAATCCGTATGTCAAAAGCCGACAGTTCCTGCTCTGACATACGGAAATTTCTTATAAAGTGACAATACCTGCCTGAACCAGTTTTTCAAGTGCCATCATAATTCCATACTTTGCATGATACCAGGTAAGACCTCCCTGGAAATAAACTGCATATGGCTCTTTTAACGGGCCATCTGCACTCAGCTCAATCGAAGAACCCTGGATAAATGCACCAGCTGCCATAATAACCTGTGAATCATAGCCTGGCATATCCCATGGTTCTGGTGTTACATAGCTATCAACTGGAGCTGCTGCCTGAATTCCCTGGCAAAATGCAATCAGCGCCTCAGGCTTTTTAAGTGTAACAGCCTGAATAATATCGTATCGAGGCTCTGTACCATTTGGAATTACGTCATAACCTAATTTTTCAAATACATTTGCTGCAAAAATAGCTCCCTTAAGCGCACCTGCTGCTACTGTTGGTGCCAGGAAAAATCCCTGATAGAAGGATGGAAGAACGCCCAAAGATGCACCAACCTCCTGACCAAGTCCCGGAGCACTAAGACGATATGCACACTGCTCAATACATGCTGCTGTTCCGCAGATATAACCGCCAATCGGTGCTAATCCGCCGCCCGGATTTTTAATAAGAGAACCAACTGTCATATCTGCCCCAACATCAGACGGCTCAATTTCTTCGATAAATTCACCATAGCAGTTATCTACCATGCAGATCACATCTGGCTTAATTGACTTGATGAATGAAATCAGCTCACCGATACGCTCAACAGAAAGTGTCGGTCTTGTCTGATATCCTTTTGAACGCTGAATCGTTGCTACTTTTGTCTTCTCATTGATTGCAGCACGAATGCCTTCCCAGTCAAAGCTGCCGTCACTAAGCAGATCTACCTGACGATATGAAATATTATATTCTCTAAGAGAACCAACAGACGGACGGATTCCAATTACCTCTTCAAGCGTATCATATGGCTTTCCCACCGGTGAAAGCAGCTCATCGCCTGGACGAAGATTTGCAGAAAGTGCAAGCGCAAGCGCATGTGTTCCACATGTAATCTGTGGACGCACCAATGCAGCCTCTGTATGGAATGTATCAGCATATACCTGCTCTAATGTCTCTCTTCCCATATCGTTGTATCCATATCCAGTTGTTGCTGCAAAGCAAGCTTCACTTACATGATTTTTTTGCATTGCACCAAGCACCTTCATCTGATTCTGCTCTGCAACTTTATCAATCTCGCAGAAACGTTCTTTAAGGTCCTGCTCAATTTTCTCACAAAATTCATATGTCTTTTCACCAATCCCCATGGACAGGTAAGTTTCTTTCATTGTCATTTTCTTTCTCTCTTTTCTATTTTACTGTATTTTTGATGCGGCATATAAGTTTTTTTCACACCGCTCTGTCAATATACGTATAACATCTTCGTTTTTTGCACCATCAATATCAAGCCATGTTACATCGCGTTCTCTGCGAAACCATGTAAGCTGACGTTTTGCAAAATGTCTCGTTGACTGCTTAATCTGATTTACAGCATCATCTAATGTACACTCGCCGTCAAGATATGATAAAAGCTCCTTATAGCCAAGTCCCTGCATTGAGACATAACTTCTGTCATAGCCCATCGCTTTTAATGCTTCCACTTCCTTAAGCAGTCCCTGCTCCATCATCTGATCCACGCGCAGATCAATTCGGCGATACAGCTCTGCGCGATCCCTATTCAGGACAAAATAGCAGAAATTGTATGGAGACTCTTTCTGGCGCTGTTTCTCATTATGTTCTGAGATTGGACGGCCTGTCAATTTAAAATATTCTAGTGCGCGAATTAAACGCTTCGTATTATTTGCATGAATTGCCTCTGCCGATGCAGGATCAACGCTTCTCACTTGCTCTAGCAGCCATTCATTTCCAAGCTCTCTTGCCTTATCTTCAAGCTGTGTGCGGTACGCAGTATCCTCACATGTATCTTCAAAATCAATATCATACAAAAGTGCCTGAATATAAAAGCCAGTTCCGCCTACCACAAGCGGAATATGACCATTAGCATAAATTTTTTCCATTGCCGCCTTTGCCATCTGCTGAAAACGCACCACGGAAAATTCATCACCTGGCAGCAGCTCATCCACAAGATAATGAGGAATACCCTGCATCTCATCCGGCATGATTTTTGCAGAACCAATATCCATATATTTATAAACCTGCATAGAATCTGCACTGATTATCTCACAGCCAAGCGATTTTGCCAGTCCAATCGAAGCGCTTGTTTTTCCTACAGCCGTTGGACCAGTCAATATAATAAGTGGTTTCTTATTTTCTATCATATTTATTCCTACCTATTGCTCGTTACAGTTCATTGTTTTCCATTTAAAACTGTGTAATCACACAATTCTCTTAAACTTCTTTTCAAGCTCATATTTAGTCATCGTGATAATCGTTGGTCTTCCATGAGGACACGCATACGGATTTTCAAGTGTAAGTAGCTGTGACACAAGCGCATCTGCCTCCTGAAACGAAATCTTCTGACCACCCTTAATAGCTGCCTTACACGACATCGACGCAAGCTTTGATGCAATCAATTCGGATGGCTGCATACTTCCTCTGTCCTCAAGATCAGACAGCATCTCCAAAAACAGCTCCTTTTCATTGATTCCATAAAGATTTGCCGGAATCTCACTGATTGCATACTCGCGCCCACCGTATGGTTCAATCGTAAAGCCAATGCGTTCAAATTCACTTTTAAATTCTTCTAAAATCGTTTCCTCTGCCCTTGTCAGTGAAATAACCATCGGCGGACTCACAAACTGAGTAATACGCTCCTTTTTGCGGTATGCCTCCATAAGCCGCTCATAATTTACCTTTTCATGTGCAGCATGCTGATCCATTATATAAAGCTGATTTCCATACTGAATCAGCCAGTATGTATCAAACAGCTGTCCTATCAGACGATGATGGATTCTTGCCTTCTCCGACAATAACGGCTCCGTAAACAGCGTTTGCTGTTCTGGTTTTTCTAATTTTTGTTCTGGCTGAGGAGGCATCTGATTAACAGTTTGAGATACGTCCTGTCCAATACGTTTGTGTATACCAGAGGCAAGCTCCCACTTCGAATCAGAATCCTTTATTGTCTGCTTTTTTTCTGCCTTATATTCGCAAACAGGCTCAGAAAGTTTTGACGGCACTTTCGGCTGTTCTTCGTTTTTTGGCAGCTTTTGTTCACTCTGAATTTTATTCTCTGTGAAGATCTTTTGTTCACTCTGAGTTTTATGTTCTGCTGATGGCTTTTGTTCATTTTGAATTTTATGTTCTGCAGGCGGCGGTGGAATAATCTCCTTCATCGCCTGAAGACGTCTCTGCTCAAAAGGTTCTGGCAGCTTTTGCTTTTCCTGCACCTTCTTTTCGGCCTTGCCATCATCACTTACATCTGGAATAAATTCTTTGCCGCGAAGTGTATTTTCAATTGCGCCGGCTAACAGCTCATAAATTTCATTTTCCTGCTGAAAACGCACTTCCATCTTCGCCGGATGAACATTTACATCAATAAGCTCTGGCTTAATTTTAATATGAAGCACAGTAAACGGATAACGATGCTGCATCATAAATGGCTTATACGCCTGCTCAATTGCAGCAGCAATCAAACGGCTTTTTACAAAACGTCCATTTATATAATAATTTTCAAAAGTTCTATTTCCTCTTGAAATAATAGGCTTGCCAATATAACCTGTCACTGCAAACAGAGGACACTCATAGTTGATCTCTAACACATTGGATGAAATTTCTCTTCCATAAATTGTATAGATCAAATCCTTCAAGCGGCCATTTCCACTCGTATAAAGCTTATTCTGTCCTCCATTTATAAAGCGCATGGATATATCCGGTCGAAGCATAGCCATGTTTTCCATCAGCTGATTTATATAATTTCCCTCTGTAGCTGCTGTCTTTAAAAACTTCTTCCTGGCAGGCACATGGTAAAATAAATTGCGCACGAGAATTGTTGTGCCGTCTGGTGCACCTATCTGTGTTAAACTTTTTTCTTCTCCGTCTTCAATCTGGTAGGAAATGCCAAGCATAGCTTCGGGCGGCTTTGAAATGAGCTCCACCTGTGCAATAGCTGCAATACTCGAAAGTGCCTCACCACGAAAGCCAAGTGAACCAATATCTAACAAGTCATCAATTGTATGAAGCTTACTCGTTGCATGACGCAAAAAAGCTTTACGCACCTGATCCTTTTCAATTCCGCAGCCATTATCGGTAATGCGAATAAAACTGATTCCACCATCTTTGATTTCCACAGTAATCGCTGTTGCTTTCGCATCAATAGCATTTTCCAACAGCTCCTTTACAACAGAAGATGGTCTGTCAATAACCTCTCCTGCTGCAATCTGATTAATCGTTGCCTGATCGAGCAATTGTATTTCGGGCATTGCAGACCTCCTTTGTATATTTTTAATTTTTATATTTTTGATACTTCCCACGGATTGCTGCGCAGCTTCGCCGCTCTCGCAATCCTACTCCCATTCGGATTCGCTGATTTACTTCGTAAATCGCTGCCATCCTCATGGGAGTGCAGGTTCCAAGCTCAGATATGATTTCCTGCAAGCAGGAATCAATCTGAGCTTTTCACCTTGGAAGTATCAAATTCTATTTTTTAGTGTTGCCTGCATACGATACAGCGTATTAAGCGCATCAAGCGGCGTCATATTTGCAATTTCTAGTTTTTTGATTTCTTCTATTATAGAATCATCTTTTACTGTATCAAAAAGTGTCAGCTGATTTGCATCTACTTCATCTGGGCGTGATACGCGCTTTTTAGATGGTGTTGACTGCATCTGGGCAATCTCTCTTGCACGAGCTGCAATGTCAGCATCAGTCAGTTCCTCAACCAGTTCCTTTGCACGGTTTATAACACGGTCTGGAACACCTGCCAGTTTTGCAACCTGGATTCCATAGCTTCTATCTGCACCACCTTTAACAATTTTTCGCAAAAAGACAATATCGTCACCCTGCTCCTTCACGGCAATGCAATAATTATTTACACCATTTAATGCGCCTTCAAGCTCTGTCAGCTCATGGTAATGCGTTGCAAAGAGCGTTTTTGCACCAAGCTGTCTGGCATCCGCGATATATTCAACAACGGCCCACGCAATACTCATACCATCATATGTACTAGTTCCGCGTCCGATTTCATCAAGAATAATCAGACTCTTTTTTGTCGCATGGCGAAGAATGTTCGCCACCTCATTCATCTCTACCATAAAGGTACTCTGACCAGATGCCAAATCATCAGAAGCACCTACTCTTGTAAAAATGCGATCACTTATACAGATATTAGCCGATTTTGCAGGAACAAAGCTTCCAATCTGTGCCATAAGCGCAATCAATGCGACCTGACGCATATAAGTCGACTTTCCAGCCATATTCGGACCTGTAATAATCGAAATGCGGTTCTTTCCATTATCAAGCAGCACATCATTTGCTACAAACATATCATTTGGAATCATCTGCTCAACAACAGGATGACGGCCATTTTTAATATCAAGAATTCCTCTTTCATTGATCTGTGGTTTAACATAATTCTGACGTTCCGCAACAAAAGAAAGAGATGCGATAACGTCAAGAAGCGCAACTGCACGCGCTGTTTTCTGAATACGTTCTACCTGCGATGCCACACGATCTCGCACATCACAGAACAATTCATACTCAAGCGCTGCCAGCTTATCCTCAGCACCAAGAATTAAATCCTCAAGCTCTTTTAACTCCTGCGTGATAAAGCGTTCTGCATTTGTAAGTGTCTGCTTTCTTGTATAATCATCAGGAACCATATCCTTAAAGGAATTGGTTACTTCAATATAATAACCAAACACCTTATTGTAACGCACGCGCAATGTCTTAATTCCTGTGCGTTCACGCTCCTTTGCCTCTAGCTCTGCCAGCCAGTTCTTTCCCTCTGTCTTTGATCGGCGAAGCTTATCTACATCCTCATTATAGCCATCCTTAATGATTCCTCCCTCTCTGATAACAAGCGGCGGATCCTCTATAATGGCACTGCTTATTAATGATTCCAAATCGTCAAGCGTATCTAGTTCATCATACAATTCTTTCAGCAGTGATCCTTTAAAATCAGCTAACTGCTGTTTAATCGGCGGCAGCATGCGAAGTGATGCCGCAAATGCCAAAAGATCTCTTGGATTTGCTGTCTTATAACTGATACGACCTGCCAAACGCTCCAGATCATAAACTGGCTGCAAATACTCGCGAATTTCTTCTCTTGTCACATATTCGTTTAGCAGCTCTTCAATTGCTTCCTGTCTTTTTAAAATTCTCGCACGATCAATAAGTGGCTGCTCAATAAAGCTTCGAAGAAGTCTTGCTCCCATCGCGGTCTTTGTCTTATCAAGCACCCAAAGCAAACTTCCGCGTTTTTCTTTCTCTCTAAGTGTCTCTGTCAGTTCCAAATTGCGGCGTGTCGATGTATCCACAATCATATAGCAGCCTGTCGTATATGGCTGAATATTTGTAATATGTGGCATTGTACTTTTCTGAGTATCATACAAATACTGCATCAATGCACCTGCCGATATCATTCCAGAATCATAATCCTCCAGACCAATTCCAAGAAGTGATGTTGTATGAAAATGCTCCATCAAAATCTTCTTTGCATTGTCTTCCTTATAATACCAGGAATCTGGTGTTGACACCGTAAAATGCAGCCTGTCTTTTAATTCATCCAGATTTTCTCCACTTAATTCAAACAAATCATTGCATATTACCTCTGCCGGTGTAAACTTAAACAGCTCATCCTCTAACTGTTCTTTTGTCTTTAATTCTGTCAGATAAAATTCACCTGTTGATACATCACATGTACTTACTCCGTAAATGCCACCCACATAGGCAATTGACATAATGTAATTGTTCTTTGTTTCATCAAGTGCCTTATTATCACAAATTGTTCCTGGTGTCACCACACGGATAACCTCACGCTTTACAAGACCCTTTGCAAGCTTCGGATCTTCCATCTGCTCTGCAATAGCGACACGATAGCCTTTTTTTACCAAACGATCTATGTAATTGTCGGCTGCATGAAAAGGAACTCCGCACATAGGTGCCCGTTCCTCTAGTCCGCATTCTTTTCCTGTTAACGTAATCTCCAGTGCCTTTGACGCAGTAATCGCATCATCAAAAAACATTTCATAAAAATCACCCAATCTGTAAAATAAAATACAGCCAGGATACTGATCCTTTGTCTCAAAGTACTTCTGCATCATCGGCGACAGTTTCGCCCTGTTGATTTCCATTTACTTATGCCTCTCTTACTGTAAATTGTTGCTGTCCATTTGCAAAACTGCACACAGTCTGATAGCGGCTATCGTAACCGTCAGCCGCTATCTCCTCTTATCTTATGCGTTATTCCACAAGCTCTCCCAAATAGTAAAAGCCTTTGGACTCTATCATTTTTACTTTGCAGATCGTTCCGATCAATGAACTATCTCCCTTAAAATGAACCACTGTGTTATTGCTGAGACGTCCTGATACCATAGATGGATCTTTCTCATTAACCTCTTCTACCAACACCTCAAGTGTTTTTCCAGTATCGCGGCTGCACTGAGTTGTCGCAATAGACTGAACAAGCTTTAACAGGCGGTCAAAACGATCCTTTACCACTTCCTCTGGTATCTGATCATCCATTGCAGCAGCTGGTGTTCCTGTACGCTTTGAATAAATAAAAGTAAATGCACTGTCATACTGCACCTTGCGTACTACATCCATTGTATCTTCAAAATCTTCCTCAGTCTCACCTGGGAAGCCAACAATAATATCCGTAGTCAAAGAAAGATCAGGAATTTCGCGGCGAAGCTTTGCTGCTAACTCCAAATACTGTTCCTTGTCATACTTTCGGTTCATAAGCTTTAAAATACGGCTGCTTCCAGACTGAAGCGGCAAATGTAAGTGACGACAAATCTTTTTGGAATTTTTCATCACTTCAATTAATTCATCTGACAGGTCCTTCGGATGTGAGGTCATAAAACGAATCCAACGAAGTCCTTCGATCTGCTCTACCTGCTGTAAAAGCTGTGCAAATGTAATCGGATTATCAAGTGTCTTTCCATATGAATTTACATTCTGACCAAGAAGCATAACTTCTACTACACCATCAGCTACTAACTGCTTAATCTCCTTTATAATATCCTCTGGCTGTCTGCTTCTCTCTCTTCCGCGCACATATGGAACGATACAGTAGCTGCAGAAATTGTTGCAGCCATACATGATGTTAACACCACACTTAAAGGAATATTTGCGGACGGCAGGAAGATCCTCTACGATTTGATCAGTTCCTTCCCATACATCAATTACCTGTTCTTTTTTCGTAAATGCCTGATATAACAGCTCTGCAAGCTTAAATATGTTATGAGTTCCAAATACAATATCAACAAAACGGTAGCTGCTGCGAATCTTTGCGACCTCATCTGGCTCCTGCATCATACAGCCGCAGATAGCAATCATACGGTGCGGTGCTTTCTTCTTTCTGCCCTGATACATTCCTAAATGACCGTATACCTTCTGGTTTGCATTCTCACGCACGGTACAGGTATTCATGATCAAAAAGTCAGCAGCCTTCTCATCATCAGTTTCCTCATATCCGATCTTTTCAAGAATACCAAGCAGTTTTTCAGAATCTTTCGCATTCATCTGGCAGCCAAAGGTAGCAATATGAACTGTTAAGTTTCTTCCTAACTCTTCTGACTTTCTTTTCACATACTCTCTGCTTTTTGCCATGAAATAGAGCTGTCTGTTTGGTTCCATCTCCGGTGCCAAGGTGTTTGTATCTACCATATTGATGTCAATTCCGGTTAAATCGGAAACGTTTCTCAAATCTATTAAATCCATGTTATTCCTTTCAAGGGTTGGTTGTTTTGACTTTTTTGCCCTTCAAATGGCAGAAAAAGATATATTGTATATTACACTCAGCAATTTAAAATGTCAAGGTTATTTCGGGGGATTTCCTGTACGACTCGGTTACAGTTTGCAAAGATATGTTACGAAAACCCTTCGGTGCAATGGTTTCGTCGGCGGACCAAACTCCGCAGGCTCCTGTTATGTTCCTTCTTATTATACATTACTTTGAAAGACCTGCTTCAAGTGTCCGCCTCGTGAAAGCCATTCACCTTCGGGCTTTGCCATAAATATTGTCTTATCCGTGAACTGTAACTGGCTCCCAACTCACTAGCAAGTTTCGTCGTCACAAAAAGATAACCGCCCACTACTATATAGTGGAC
>OLSL01000269.1_pt1 | contig 57555 bp, 53 predicted proteins | sample 1672511 | NCBI WGS metagenome assembly OLSL01 (sample SAMEA3136694, study PRJEB25190) | human gut metagenome | biome: human gut; feature: human-associated habitat; material: faeces | place: Austria | collected 2013
TTCTTGAACTTTCAGACTTTTTTACAGGGGACACATATCGAGCCAGTAGTGACACTTTGTGAGCCACCGTACCTGTCCCCATGGCTCTCCCGCTTTTAACTCGCCTACCAACCACTGCAAAAGACTAGCTGCTTCATAAGTTGATTGATACGTTACCCGTTCCCCTTCAACGTCTCCCATGCAAAAAAATCCATTTTTATAATATGCGTTTAAAAGCATATCTTGAATTGACTGTTTTGCTTCTTCTGAGATAGAATATCCATTCTCGTGCAATGACTTCACTGCATGAAATGCTAATGTTACTTTAAAAGACACACTTTGGTTGCTTATCTGTGCCAGTAATTGGTCAACATGGTTGCTTAATTGATTGACTAGCTCACTATTTTTCTCTCCTGCATTGATAAGAAATTGCATTAGCTCCATAGAAAGATCAAGTTCTTCATCATACGCTATCTGTCCATTAAAGTATTCCGATGTTTGCTTTTTTATTTTTTTCTGAACCGATTTTTCTATATTATATGTCCGATTCAAAATTTGAAACAGCACACATAATTGATTAATCGTTTTTAATTCCCTTAACCCCCATTGCTCAGAAGCCAATATAGTTTCCCATTGCTCATCCAAATACACATTTATATGCTCTTTCAAAGAACTACTTTCCCAATCTATCTGATATTTTTGCAACAGCCTGATAATCTGCTCTAATTTCCATATTCCAATTTGCTGAGGATCGGATGCTTCATCCAATACCTTTTCACAATATGCTTCTGCATCATACGTGACAGATAGATCAAGTAAATAAATTAATTCATCTGCATAATACGTTGCATTAAGATTCCCTTCATAAATACCAGGAGCAATATATTCTCCATCGTCCAATAAGAATTGGTCAAATGCTAAAACTTCTCCATTGATCCAATACTGTTCATCAGTAAATAACTCACTTTGAACTAGTGTATATACAATTGCATATAAATTTACGTAATCATATTCCCAAAATAAATAATTATGAAATGTAGTTTCATCCCCAAACAAATCTAATATTTGGCCTCCACAATCCATTAAACTATATTCCATATGCTCACTAAGCTTTACCATATCCATTGCTATTGTGGGAATATCTGACATTTCATACGGCAATGCAGTTTCTTGCTTTTCATCTACTTGATTTAATATGCCTTCATAATATCCTATTACTGCTCCAAAGTCTTGTAAATTAATTGGTATCTCATATGCATCCATAAGTTCATACAACATAGCATATCCACCATAATACGTTTCTTTATCTGCTTCTTTCCCCAATGCACTCTCAGAAGTCTTACTAATCCATTCACTAATCGGTTGAATATCTTCTCTAAGCTTTACCAACGTCATTACTGCATAATAAGTTGGCGCAATGGAAGTTGGATTTGAAAAATCACCCAAATATTGGTAGCATCCGTTTTCTTTATCATAAAGGCTGTTTAAATAATCTACTATGGAAACACGCAAATCCTTAGGCAATTGTTCTATATCGTCGATCAACATTACCAAGCAATAGATGTCGATTAAATTCCATCGACTTTTTTCTTTATTCTCCAAAGCTTCTATGCTATATGAAAGATCAGACAATTCTTTTCCTTCTTCCTGTCCAAGCAACTGTTTTATTCCTCGCACATAATATGTTGCATATGGATCTGCTATATCGTAAAAAAAATAATTTGGTTCTCGAAAACCATCATCATTCACACTCTCCCTAATTTGCTGAATCATTTGTTGATTACTTTCTTGAGTTTCATTCGTCGCGCCAAAAACTTCTGTACACACTGTCATTACTAACGTACTACAAATACCGATTCGTTTCCAATCCATAAATCCTCCCTCTTTTACAGACTAATTTCTGTACTACCTAGCGTACAATATCTTGTTTAAATGTAACCGATGAATAAGGCTACATTCACGACCTATATGGAGCCTCAAATCGAGAGGTTCTCACGGTTTTCAGGCTTTTCAGTTGATGTATCAGTTACACCTGAACATTTTTCTTTTATGAAGTCACTCCATGGCATTAACTGTTCTATGCCTGCGAGCTCGTTCTTGTAGTCCGGCATATACAGCAGCAGCGTGTACAGATATTGATAAACATTCAGGTTGTTTGCTTTTGCTGTCTCGATCAGGCTCAGGACACTTTATGAGCCACCGTACCTGCCACCATGGCTTTATTGTGGCTCTTTACATATGCTTAAAAATCACTTCGTTATCATTTAGAGCATCTTCAAGAATGCGGCTGAGAACGGCAGTGTAACCTTTTCCCAACGATTTTGCTTTTCTCAAGCTTTTCGCAGACAAACGAAGCGTCACCGTCTCTTTTCGATTTTCCGACTTTCTTCTTTCTGAAACTCTTCTAAACTGTTTTAATTGTTCTTCAGTAAGTTCTGGACAATCCTCATCAAAGGTAATCGATGCTTTTTCTGCTCTTTCAAGCATCTTCTTTTCTTCTTCAGTAAGCTCCTCTGGTAAATCTTTAAGATTCATCGTGATCATAATATCGCCGCCTTTCTTGTGAAGTTGCCTTTCGTGCTGATATAATACGCACGGCATCACCTCTTTCGGTGTAAACCACCATTAAAATTAACACTGTACCATTTACAGATCCGATTGTTATGTAGCGGTCTTCATCAGAGCTATGTCCGCTATCATAAAAATCAATACGGTGTGAGTCACGAAAGACACGCATTGCAGTTTTAAAACTAACCTCATGCTTAATTATGTTCTTCCGTTCTTTCTCCTCATCCCATTCAAACCTTAAATCAAAATCCATTTGTTTTCCCCTTTTATAGGTTATGCATTTATTATACAAATATGTGTTACAAAAAACAATACAAAAAATGTTATTTCTTATTATTACCATTGGTGACAGGTACGGTGGCCAGATTAGTGTCCCTGGTGGCTCAAGTTTGCGAACTTTTGTTCTTTTTTCAACTCTACTGCATTCTAATAAATACAAAAAAGCCTGAAAGCTCTTTTCTTGAACTTTCAGACTTTTTTACAGGGGACACATATCGAGCCAGTAGTGACACATTGTGAGCCACCGCACCTGTCACCATGGCTCACTTCACTGCATCTGCCATCTCTTTCACGTAATTGTAAACTGGCTCTGCAGCGTTCTCTCCATATTTCTCGATAATCTTTACGATTGCGCTTCCTACAATGACTCCATCTGCCATTCCTGCGTATTTTTTTGCCTGCTCTGGTGTATTGATGCCAAATCCTATTGCTGCTGGAACGGATGTATTTTCTTTTACTACACGGACAATGCTTTCAAGATCTGTTGTGATCTCGCTTCTCATTCCTGTTACTCCCATTGAAGAAACGATATAAATATAGCCTGTTGCTGACTTTGCAATCTTTGCGATACGTTCTTTGCTTGTTGGTGCTATTAAAGAAATCACATCAACACCGTGCTTAGCTGCAATATCTGCTACCTCGCCTTTTTCCTCAAGCGGCATATCCGGCACAATGATTCCTGAGATTCCTGCTGATGCGCAACGTGCAAAGAAGCGATCATAGCCGTATTTGAATACTGGATTTAAATATGTGAGAAAAACAAGCGGAACGGACACTTTTTTGCTGACGCGCTCTACCATCTCAAATACTTGATCTGTTGTGCAGCCATTTGGATTAGACAGTGCACGAATATTGGCTGATTGAATCACTGGTCCTTCTGCAATCGGATCTGAGAACGGGATTCCAATCTCAATTAAGGCAGCTCCTGCCTCTTCCATCTTAATAATAAATTTTTCTGTACATTCAAGTGACGGATCACCTGCTGTCAAAAATCCAATAAATGCTTTCTTATTCTGAAATGCCTCTGCTATTTTTGTCATTTTCATTTTCCTCTCAGTCGTGTAAATCGATTCCTCTATATCTTGCAATTGCTGCTACGTCTTTGTCTCCTCTTCCAGATACACAGCAGATGATGATTTGATCTTTTCTCATGGTAGGTGCCAGCTTCATTACCTGTGCGATTGCATGAGAACTCTCTATTGCAGCTATGATGCCTTCTGTCTTTGCAATGTACTCAAATGCACAAACTGCTTCCTCATCTGTGACTGGCACATACTCGGCTCTGCCGATATCATGCAGATATGCGTGCTCTGGTCCAATACCAGGATAATCAAGTCCGGCAGAGATGGAGTAAACAGGTGCAATCTGTCCATATTCATTCTGGCAAAAATATGATTTCATGCCGTGGAAGATTCCCTCTGTTCCGACTGCAATAGTAGCTGCTGTCTCACCTGTGTTAACACCGCGTCCTGCTGCCTCACATCCAATCAGACGTACATTCTCATCCTTAATGAACTCATAAAACATACCCATCGCATTGCTGCCGCCTCCTACACATGCAAGCACTGCGTCTGGCAGCTTTCCTTCTTTTTCAAGAATCTGTGCTCTCGCTTCCTTGCTGATTACACTCTGGAAATCGCGCACGATCATCGGGAATGGATGCGGACCCATTACAGAACCAAGCACGTAAAGTGTATCGTCCACACGATTTGTCCACTCTCTCATACACTCATTAACAGCGTCCTTTAATGTCTGTGTACCACTAGTTACAGGATGAACCTTTGCGCCGAGAAGCTCCATTCTGTATACATTGAGAGCCTGACGAATCGTATCTTCCTTTCCCATATAGATCTCGCACTCCATGCCAAGAAGTGCAGCAACTGTTGCTGTCGCAACGCCATGCTGTCCGGCACCAGTCTCTGCGATTAAACGCGTCTTTCCCATCTTCTTTGCAAGAAGTGCCTGACCAAGACAGTTGTTGATTTTATGAGCACCTGTGTGGTTTAGGTCTTCTCTCTTTAGATAGATCTTAGCTCCGCCCAAATCCTTTGTCATGCGCTCTGCATAATAAAGAAGTGATGGTCTTCCTGCATATTCCTTCAATAAAGTATCTAATTCCTGAACAAATTCGGGATCGTTTTTATAATGCTCATATGCTTCCTCCAAGCGTATGATTTCATTCATCAATGTTTCTGGCACGTACTGGCCACCATGCTTTCCATATCTTCCTCTGCTCATCTGTCTAGTTCCTTTCTGTGTGTCATTATCGAATTTATCTGTTATTTATCATTTGTTTATTGTTTCTATTTAAATAGTTATGTTTTCCTATAGCTATTTGTTGCTGCCTGTTTTGTTTACTTTTATTTATTTGTGGTTTTGCTATGGCCTAAGCAAATCAAGTGCTGTCTTTTTGTCTGGGCTTCGCATTAGAGTCTCCCCGATCAGCACGGCATTTACATGATATGCTGCAAGCTGTCTTGTATCCTCTCTTGTCTTGATGCCGCTCTCAGAGACAAATACTACATCTTTTGGAACAAGTGCCCGAAGCCTCAAGCTGTTTCTCACATCTACCGTAAAGTTCTTTAAGTTTCTGTTATTCACACCTATGATTTTTGCTCCACATTCAAGTGCTGTGTGCACTTCCTCTTCATCATGTGCCTCAACGAGTGCATCAAGCTTAAGCTCACTCGCCAAATTTAAAAATTTAGATAATGTTTTCTTATCAAGCAGTGAACAAATCAAAAGCACTGCTGATGCACCGAGAAGCTTTGCCTCATAAATCTGATACTCATCTATTGTGAAATCCTTTCGAAGCACCGGAATATGTACCGTCTTAGCAATTTCCTCTAAATATTCATCTCTTCCAAGAAAATATTCCGGCTCAGTCAAAACTGAGATAGCTGCGGCTCCTGCCGATTCATATTCTTTAGCTATTGTAAGGTACAAAAAATCTGGTGCTATCAGACCCTTTGACGGAGATGCCTTCTTTACCTCGCAGATAAATGAAAGCTTATCGCCTGCCAGACTGTCGTAGAAGCTTGGCTTTGCTGATACTTCGCCAGCTTCTTCCTTTTGCAAAAGTGCCTCTGCCTGCGAAATCAATTTTTTTAGTGGCACCTGCTTTTTCTTTTCTTCTATATAAATGCGACGCTTCGCTGCAATCATCTCTAATATATTCTCTGCCATGCTGCTTTCACCCCACTGCCATATTTTCTTATTTTTACTGCTTTGCTGCCTTCGCAAAATCCTCTAACTGCTTTGCTGCACGACCGCTTTCTAGTGCCTCTCTTGCGATCTTAATGCCCTCTTCGATTGTGATGTCTTCTCTTGCCGTGTAAATGGCTGCTCCGGCATTTAATAGTACTGCATCAGTTTTTGGACCTTTTTCTCCATTTAAAATATCTAGTGCAAAATTTGCATTTTCCTGTGGGTTGCCGCCAATAAGATCTTCCTTTTTACATCTTTTAAATCCAAACTGCTCTGGTGTAATAACGTAGCTCTTGAAGCTTCCGTTTCTTACCTCGCAAACTGTTGTCGGTGCACTCATTGAAATCTCATCCATGCCATCCTGTCCATAAACAACCATTGCACGCTTAACACCCAAGTTATAAAGTACTCTTGCAAGCGGTTCTACAAGTGCCTCACTGTATACGCCAAGCAGCTGCATGGAGGCACCTGCCGGATTTGCCAGAGGTCCTAACACATTAAATATTGTGCGAATGCCTATCTCTCTTCTGACTGAACCTACAAATCGCATTGCCGGATGATATTTCTGAGCAAATAAGAAGCACATGTTATGTTCATTTAAAAGTATAGCGCTTTCAGCTGGAGAAAGATTTATGTTTACGCCTAGTGCTTCAAGGCAGTCTGCTGTGCCGCATTTACTTGATGCTGCGCGGTTTCCGTGCTTTGCAACCGGAATGCCTGTCGATGAAACAATGATGGAAGCGATGGTGGAAATGTTGATCGTGTTTGCACCGTCTCCGCCAGTTCCAACAATCTCTAATACATCCATATCATTCAAGAACTTTTCACAGTGGCTTCTCATAACCTTTGCCGCTGATGTAATTTCATCGATTGTCTCACCTTTCATCGTCATTGCTGTGAGAAAAGATGCCTTCTGTGCATCAGTTGCCTCTCCTGTCATGATTTCTTCCATAACCTGCTCCATCATCTCTGTCGTCAGATTTTCTTTCTTTATCAGTTTTGCGATTGCTTCTTTTATCATAACGTTATCTCCCTTGCTGTCTGTTGTCGTTTGTTATTGCGTTTGTTGTTTATTGCTGTCTGCTCTTATATATTTTATTTATATTCTTCTATTTTCTTATACTCTCTACTACATTTCTTAAAATATTAATTCCTTTTGGTGTTAGGATTGATTCTGGATGAAACTGTAGTCCATACACCGGATACTTTTTATGCTCTACTGCCATGATTTCACCATCTGCCACTGCTGTCACAAAAAGCTCAGCTGGCAGCGTATCTGGATCAGCTTCAAGTGAATGATATCTTGCAACCTGAATCTCATCATCCATTTCTTTAAATAAAACTCCTGATCTGTCTAAACGTGCTATTGAGGTCTTTCCATGCATCAGCTTCTTTGCGTGGATGATTCTGCCGCCGTAGGCTTCGCATATTGCCTGATGGCCAAGGCATACACCTAAAATCGGAATACTTGAGCCGAGCTTCTTTACCACTTCCTCACATATGCCTGCCTGATCTGGGCGCCCCGGTCCCGGAGAAAGGATTATAAGCTGTGGATTTAATGCCTTTACTTCCTCAACTGTCATCTCATCATTTCGGATGACTTTGATATCTGGCTCAATCGTACCGATTAACTGATATAGATTGTAGGAAAAGCTGTCATAATTATCAATCAATAATATCATCGTTGTTCTCCTTTCCCTCATAAGCTGCCATCTGCTGTGCTTTTTTTATAGCTTCTACTACCGCCTTTGCCTTATTTATGCACTCTTGAAATTCTTTTTCTGGAATGCTGTCTGCCACTATTCCTGCCCCTGACCTGACAAATACCTTCCCATTTTTCTTGTATGCCAAACGGATTCCTATACATGTATCTAAATTTCCAGTAAAATCAAGATAACCGACTGCACCGCCGTAAATGCCTCGCTTATTATTTTCAAGTTCATTTATGATTTCCATTGCACGATATTTGGGTGCACCTGAAAGTGTTCCAGCTGGAAGTACTGCCTCTACAGCATCAAGCGCTGTCTTGTCATCCCTAATCTGTCCCCTGACAGTTGAACCAATGTGCATAACATGTGAATAACGAAGCACCTGCATATATTCCTCTACTTCAACAGTGCCATACTTGCTGATCTTTCCGATATCGTTTCGTCCCAGATCAACAAGCATGTTGTGCTCTGCACATTCCTTTTCATCGGCAAGCAAATCTTTTTCAAGTGCCAGATCTTCCTGCCTGTCCTTTCCTCTTGGCCTTGTTCCTGCAAGCGGAAATGTATGAAGCACACCATTTTCTAATTTAACAAGTGTCTCTGGTGAAGCTCCTGCCACCTCCATATCGTCACTGCTAAAATAGAACATATATGGTGATGGATTTGTGGTTCTCATGATGCGATAGGTATTTAACAGGCTTCCTTCATACTCAGCTTCCAAACGGTTGGAAAGCACGACCTGAAAGATATCTCCCTGATAGATATACTCTTTTGCATTTTCTACCATCCTGCAATATTCATCTTTCTGAAACAGCGGCTTAAATTCTGTTTTTAAATATCCCGGCTGCTCTTTTTTCATATCTCCGCGGATGATCAGCTTTGCAATTTTCTTTATTGTCTGTACAGCTTTTTCATAATTTTTCTCAAGCTCATTTGTCTTGACTGTCACCATAATGATGATCTTTTGCTTTACATTATCGAATGCAATGACTTTATCAAAAAGCATCACATCGACATCCTTAAAGCCTTCCTCGTCTTTCGCGTCAAGTTTTAGCTTTGGATTACTGTACTTTACGTAATCATAAGAGAAATAACCGACTAATCCTCCTGTAAAGGAAGGAAGATTTTCCATGCGCGGACTTTTATATTCCTTTAAAACTTCTTCTATGCGACCTCTTGGATTTTCGCCTCCTGTAAATGCAATCTCTTCCTTCGGGTCAAATCCAAGAAATGTGTATCGTCCCCAAATTTCCTGATTTTCCACACTCTCAAATAAAAAGCAATGGCTGCTGACATTTTTTAATATACGTAAGACCTCGATTGGTGTTCGCACATCTGAAAACAGTTCTCCTGCAACCGGTACGGCACGATATCCAACTGCTTTTTGTCTTAATTCTTCTAATGATGTAATAATCTGCATTGTGATCCTCCTTTGCTGTCATGCCGGTATGCGGAGCTTTTTATTTTCTATATACCTACTCCAAGGTTATAAAACTTATCGTGCAAGCAAAAACGTTTTTGACTTTGGAAACTTGGTATAACAAAAAAGTCCCTGACAGACTCATTGTTATGAATCTGCCAAGGACGGATAAAATTCTACTTTCCGCGGTGCCACCTTGTTTCCCTTTTCAGGGCCCTTTTTAGGATACCAGCATATCCCTCGCAACTAACGTATGCGCACACGTTATGGAATACTTGGCTTATGCCTTTGACCATACCCTCAGCGGTCCATTTAATAAGCTGCTCTCTGTCTGGTTCTCAGCATCCCAAACTCTCTGTACTGCGCATTTCCTATTTTTATCTCCGCTTCAACGGTTTGAAGTGTTACTTTGTTATTTAATTATAGCGCTACTATACAACGCATTTTCCTATTTGTCAAGTAGACATTTTTTATTTTTCTTTTGATCTTTTTTATGACTACCCGGAAGTTTATGAAGGGTACCTCGACGTTACGAATCTCTCTCGGTAATTAGCGGATGCTTCTTATAATAATTTTTCGTAAAGTTCAAGAGCGTCTGCATATCGTTACTAATGTATTTGCCCTTCTTCCACACCACGCCGATCTTGACACGGATCGGCGTTGCAAGCGGAATTCCGACTACGCCTGAGAACTTATCAGTCATACAGGAATAAAAAAAGCAGCCGTACTTCTTTGATTTGATAAATTGCAACGTGGTGTAAATTTGGCTGCTTTTCATGATAATGGACGGCGTACAGCCATCGAGCTCAAAGCGAAGCTTCAAAAGCTGGTTCTGCACCGAGTCCGCATTAAAAAAAATCAGCTTTTCCTTTGACATTTCCTGTGTTGTGACAGATTCTTTCTGCGCTAATGGATGATCTTTGCTCACGCAAAATACGATCTGATCATCGGCGAGAATAATGTTATTAAACTTGTCGATGTTGTACTGTTCCATGTTGACAAGTGCAAAATCAAGTGTATCATCCTGCACCAGACTACAGGCGCGGACGGAACCATATTCTTCAAGTACAACTGGAATTTCTGGATGTTCTGCCTGAAATGCCTCTAACAGTTCTGGAAAAAATACAGTGCTTAACATTGGTGGTATGCCGATATGGACTGGCGGACGCACACGCAATGTACTTGAACAGTCTGCCTGCAATTCATCACAGTACTGCAAAATATAGACTGCCTTTTTATAAAGTGCCTCGCCCTCCACAGTAAGCATCAGCTGATTTCCCTTCCTCGAAAATAAATTTATTCCAAACTCGATCTCTAAATCACGGATGGCAACAGATACCGTCGGCTGCGTGACATACAGTTCTTCTGCTGCTTTTGTTATGCTGTGACAGCGGCTTGCCATGCAAAAATAGCGCAGTTGATTCAGTGTCATGCTCTATCAATCCTTTCTCTTTTTTCGCCCAAAATGAGAAAAAATACGCATTTGGGCACTCTGCTATAAAGATATCATATCTTCTTTGTGATTTCTATAGCCATTTTTGACAGGTCTATTGGTAAAACTGTCCAAAAAGCTGCTACCCGTTTTGAGGTCATAAAAAAAACGTATGCAGCCATATTTTCTGTCAAGTTGTGTTTTGGGTTGCACCGCCCTATAATGAAATCAGCAAAGGAAATGCGGCGGCCGACACATTTCAGGAGTGAAAAATTTAACAAACAAAGAGAAAGGAGAATTCAGAATGTCTCAAACAACCATTGCCCTGCTGTTTCTTGCATTCGCAATCGTGAGCTTCATACTTGAAAAAATCCCGCTCGGTCTTACCGCAACAATCTGTGCGCTTGGTCTGACGCTGACCGGTGTGTTAGATGCATCAACCACATTTGCACAGTATGTTAACAGCAATGTAATCCTTTGTGTCGGTATGTTCGTAGTGGGACAGGCATTATTTGAAACAGGCATGGCAAATAAAATCGGAGGTATCGTTACCAAATTTGCCAAAACGGAAAAGACACTGGTCATCGCGATCATGGTGATCGTCGGTGTGATGTCAGGTTTCTTATCCAACACAGGAACAGCTGCCGTGCTGATTCCTGTCGTATGCGGAATCGCAGATGAGTCCGGCTATTCCAGAAGCCGACTTTTGATGCCACTTGTATTTGCCGCAGCGCTCGGTGGAAACCTTTCCATCATCGGAGCACCTGGTAATCTGATGGGTGTCAATGCATTACAGGAAATGGGGCTTCCAACAAGCTTTTTCATGTATGCTCCAGTCGGTGTCCCGATGCTGATTCTTGGAATCATCTACTTTGCCTGTCTTGGCTATCGTTTTCTTCCAAAGAAGACAGAAACGGTAGGAGCAGTTCAGACTCAAACGGATTTCAGCAATGTTCCAAAGTGGAAGCAAACTGTATCACTTGCTGTACTGATCGCAGTTATCATCGCTATGATTTTTGAGGATGAAATCGGTGTCAGCATCCAGCTCTCATCATGTATTGGTGCTGTAATCCTAGTTGTAACAAAAGTAATTGATGAAAAGACTGCACTTAAGTCCATTGATTTAGAGGTGGTACTGCTCTTTGGCGGTTCTCTCGCACTGGCAAAAGCACTTGATGTCACTGGTGCTGGAAATTTGATTGCCGACAAGATCGTTGGATTTTTAGGCACAAGTCCAGACCCGATGATACTTCTTCTTGTTATTTTTATCGTTACATGTACCATGACAAACTTTATGTCAAATACCGCGACAACCGCCCTGATGGTTCCAATCGCTGTGTCACTTGCCAACAATGTAGGTGCTGACCCGCGTGCCGTTGTTATCGCCACTGTTATCGCAGGCTCCTGTGCCTACGCAACACCGATCGGCATGCCAGCAAACACCATGGTTATAGGACTTGGCGGCTATCGCTTCAAGGATTATGTAAAATCAGGCCTTCCGCTGATTGGATTCTCATTTGTGGTCTGCATGGTTTTACTGCCAATCCTGTTTCCATTCTACCCATAATTATCTATTAAAATAGATATATAAATTTATTTTATAGCAATTTAAAACACAGAAAGCACTAATCTTACTAATTTAAATGGAGGTAATCAATTATGACAAACGAAAATGAAGTAAAACAGCTTACAGATATGGTAGCAAGCTTTGTTGATCACATCAGCAAGAAGCTTCCGGATGACGTAGTAGCAAAGCTTGAGGAACTGGCTTCCAAGGAAACTGCTCCTCTGCCAAAAGTTCTCTATGAGACTATGACAAAGAATCAGAAGCTGGCTGTTCAGTTAGATCGTCCAAGCTGCCAGGATACCGGCGTTCTTCAGTTCTGGCTGAAGTGCGGAACCAATTTCCCATACATCAATGAGCTTGAAGTTCTTTTAAAGGAAGCTGTCGTACAGGCTACCTTCGCTGCTCCGCTTCGTCACAATTCTGTTGAAACCTTTGACGAGTACAACACAAAGAAAAATGTTGGTAAGGGTACCCCGACTGTATGGTGGGATATCGTTCCAAACAGCGACAAGTGCGAAATCTACGCTTATATGGCAGGCGGCGGCTGCACCCTTCCAGGTAAGGCAATGATTCTGATGCCAGGTGCAGGTTATGAAGGTATCACCGATTTTGTTCTTGATCAGATGACCAGCTATGGATTAAACGCATGTCCTCCGCTGCTTGTCGGTGTCGGTGTTGGAACTTCCATTGAGACCGCAGCATTAAACTCCAAGAAGGCTCTAATGCGTCCGATCGGCTCACACAATGACAATGCAAATGCAGCAAAGATGGAGCAGCTGTTAGAGGATGGCATCAATAAAATTGGTCTTGGACCGCAGGGTATGGGCGGAAAGTACTCTGTTATGGGTGTAAATATTGAGAATACTGCTCGTCATCCATCTACAATCGGTGTTGCCGTAAATGTTGGATGCTGGTCTCACCGCCGCGGTCATATCGTAGTAAACCCAGACCTGACCGTTACCTGCGATACTCACTCCACATGGAAGTTTAATGCATAAGAAATAGACTGCAAGCAGATTTAGATTCAAACTTAGAATTTTGAAAACGGAGGAAAGAATTATGATAGAAATCAGAGGAGACAAGAAAGTTCTCGTTACACCTGTAAGTGCAGAAGATTTGGCTGATATTAAGATCGGTGACATTGTATGGTTAGACGGCGATCTGATGACCTGCCGTGATGTTGCTCACCGCCGCCTAGTTGAATATGGCAGAGAACTTCCGTATGATGTTCGCAACAAGGCAATCTTCCACGCTGGCCCGATTGTCCGCAAGAAGGAAGGCACTGAGGATGAGTATGAGATGGTATCCGTTGGCCCGACTACTTCCATGCGTATGGAAAAGTTTGAGTATGAGTTTACTCAGCACACTGGCGTGAGAGTCATCGTTGGAAAGGGCGGCATGGGACCAAATACTGAGCGCGCCTGCAAGGAATTTGGTGCAATCCACTGTGTATTTCCGGCTGGATGTGCTGTTGTCGCTGCAACTGAGGTTGAGCGTATTGCAGAGCATCACTGGGATGAGCTTGGAATGCCTGAGACACTTTGGTGCTGCAAGGTAAAGGAATTTGGTCCTCTCATCGTATCAATTGACGCACAAGGCAGAAACCTCTTCGAGGAGAACAAGATTACCTTCAATGAAAAGAAGGAAGAGGCTAAGCAGGACATCTATCCTAACGTAAAGTTTATTAAATAAGCAAATCGTATAATATATATAATAAATACGATAAAAAGACTTACTTACCGCTATGAAAATCCAATAATTCCTAATTCCCAAAAGAAAGAAAATGCGCTCCGGTATCATCACCGCGAGCGCATTTTCTTTCTAAATATTTTTATGCATGTTTTGCTTTTCGATTTACTGACTTACTGTGATGATTCCGCAGCTGACATTTTTATACCACACTTTTATTTTGCCAGTGCATTTATGATAGCCTCTGCCTGCTCCTTTGTGATGCTGCCACCCGGAAGACCTGATGTGTGCGATTTAGGAACAACAACTGGTGGAAGTGTGCCAAAGATTGACTGAAAGCAGACGCACGCTGAAATATAGTTGCCCAAATTGTTCTGATGACCGTTATCACCGCACTCCACTCCTGGCTCCAAATACGGGTCGACAAGTGTGGGATATTGTTTCGTTACGTCGTAGTAAGCCTTACAAACAGGAAGTACAATTGTTCCCTCACCCAATACATCTGCCATATGCTGATACCACTTCAAATTTTCCTTTGCCATATCCTCATTTGTCAGCGTCAGTGTGTATGTCTTTCCATCCTTTTCGTACCTCTCTCCTACATTTCCTTTTTTCCACGGCTTTACACCCATGCCGCTAAAAAAACCATATTTGTATGCATGAGGTGCCCACAGCGCAAGTGTCGCCTGTTTTTCTTTAGCCTTTTCAAGAAAGATTTGTGCGCCACGAAGCATGGTTTCACGCTGAGCATAAACACGCTCACCGGATGACGCATCATCCTTCTTTTCCACTGCCTCATCGCTGTTTCCTGCAATGATGAAATAATCGTAATAGTCATTTGCTGCAAGCAGCGCATCGCACTGAGCTGCGCGCTTTTCATAGCCCTCTGCCAGACCTGCATAACGCGAAATTCCAGTTCCGCCCCAATAGCTGTAGGCAATCTGGGCATTCCATCCTGCCGCCTTTGCAAGCTCACGAAAATAATAATAAGAGCTGTCCCAAAGTCCTGTAAAGCTGTGACCACAAAATGCTACTCGGGGTCCTCTTGCGATAAATTCAAGTGTCACCTGTAAATGTGGCGCAGGCTCAAAGGAAAATGTTCTCTTCCATTTTTCATCCGTAACATCATCCGGCCATACCAGTGCATGATGTGGTTCTCCCTGATAGATTCCCTTTTCTTCATCATACAGGGACGGATCAATGATCTGCTCTTTGCCCTCATAGTGAGCAAATGGAACGAAAGAATCTGTCTTTTCTATTTTGTTTTCTGTTTCTTTTGCATCTTTTGAATGCCAGATCTCTCCTGCTGCCAACGAAACAATGTTATAGTGCTTTTTTTGTACACATACACAGTCTGATGCTGTCGCGTTATCCGTTACTGGCGTATCAGTTGTTGTGCTAACAGTACTCGTTACCGTGACAACAATCTCATTGATGCGAAAACGATTCTGATTTTGAATCACAATATCCTGTCCATTTTCTGTATGAACTGCCTGCACGGCTAAGCCATATGTTTTATTTACATTATTATTTTCCATAGTCATTTCTTACCTTTTTAATTAAGGATTTATCACTTAAGCGGAAACTTCGCAAAGGACATATCCTTAAATACAGCTGTTCCATCTTCTGCGGCCAGCACAATACCATCTCCCGGCTGAGTGTACATGCGCGCATTCAGCGCAACACCATTGATATACAATGTCGCAATTGTGTCATCTGCTATGATCTGAATATGATATGTTCCATCCTCGTTTGGATGCACTGGGCGTTCCAAACCAATATTGTTCATCTGTGGCCACGGCCAATTTGGTACCTTCTCAAAGATCACTCTATTTTGTGCACACAGCACGGTAAAGCAATAGCTGACACCCGTTTCCTCGTTATCTCTAAGGCCTACTGAAAATGAGCGCAATCCATCCTTTACAGTCACAGTTGTCTCAAAACGATAGCAATCTCCTGCATTTGATACAACCTGCTTTGTCACGCGTCCAGACTCTCTTTTTAGTGTTTCGTCAGCAAGCACTGTTTTCTCTTCAAATGCATCCCATACAGTCTGAGGCACTCGACAACCAAGTGTTCCATCTTCCCTTTGGTAAATCTCATGTGCCACAAAAGTACCTGCCCAGATAAACTGCTCATTGTCGGAATTTTCATCATACGTCAAATGTGCACTATCTGTCTCATTTGCACGGCTTGGCACCCATCCAAAAATGATTCGCTGTCCATTTAGTTCAAATGTTCTTCCTGCATAATACGCTCTGCCATCAAAACCATCATCCTCTGGCGCAATCCACGGTCCCTTAAGACTCTTTGCCATTCTGTACACCTGCTTTGACGCATGTGAATATTCAGTTGTAATCAGATACCACCACTCTCCAATTTTAAACAAATCTGGCATCTCATGCATTGTAAAAAGATCCGGTGCCCAAAAATCGCCTTCAAATGTCCAATTAGTTAAATCTGTAGATGTAAAATAGACCGTTCTTCCAGTCTGTCTGTGCTTATCCCCGGCAAGACGCGTTCCAAGAATCAGAATATACTGATTTTCCTCGTCATCCCAAAGCACAAATGGGTCACGCCAGTCATCTGGATCATACCCTGGCTGCGGTGTGAAGGTCACTGCATCGTTTGTCTTTTCCCAGTTCTTTAAATCATGACTGATTGCGTGCATCAGCACCTGTGACGGTTTCCCTTGTTTTGGATAGTCACGATTAAAACCGGTATAAAATGCGTGATAAACACCATCCCGATCCTCACAAACACTTCCGGCAAATATAAACTGATCCTGTTTTGTATCATCTCCGCGTAAAATTGCTGTGCCACAATCCTCATATGTTACAAAATCTTTTGTTGTAGCCAAATCCCATCCAAATGGCTCTCCAAATGGACACGGCTTTCTTGTATCCCTTTGATGAAACAAATAAAACGTATCCCCCTTGCCAAATGGCATGCAGTCTCCAAACCAATATCCTTTCGGCTGATAATATAATCTCATAGCTAAACTCCTCTCTTTCTTTTTGTCATACGCGAAACTTAACACACGCAACGCTGCATGGCGGAAGCACAACCTCAAATATGCCATCTGTCTCTGAAACAGAAAGTATTTTTTCTTCAAATCTCGAATGTGGAAGAAGCGAATCTGTACTCAATAGTTTTGCATCAAGTAGATCTCCCCTTATTTGAATCTTAAATACACGCGGTTCTTCCTGTCCAGTATGAATCATCGATATTGTCAATATATTATCTTTTATTGTTGCGGCCACACTATTATTTTTCAAAGATGGGCATAAGCTGCCTCCACAATGCGCTTTCAACATGGAAAATACCTGTCCTGTTGCTGTCAGTCGACAATGATTACCTTTTATTTCGATAGCTCCCTCACTAATCGGCTGAAAATAGCAGCACACTGGCATATCCATTGCGTTTGATTCATTAAGAAACAACTGAAGCATTCCCGCTGCATACAACCCTTCTGCTGCGGATGATGGACGATACCATGCGTACCAGCAATTCCATTCATCAAATGAAATATGTATATTATTGCCCAGACATGTTCTCATTTCCTTTATAAGACGATATGCCTCTTTTGGTGCATCCATGATTGCCTGGCAGGTATTTTTCGCAGCCTCATCCGATGAATAATCTAGTGGCACGTAGGTATAGTGATGAAGGGATGCATATTTAACATTCTCTGCAAGCTCCTTTGCTGACTTCGTTCCCCATTCTTCACTTGGATATGGGCCAGATGAAAACAACTGTAAATCTGGCGAAACATCTAGCATCGCTCTCATATGCCTGCGAGCAAGCATTACATATTGCCCTGGTGTCATTGGCCCCTCCATGTGGCCATATCCCATCTCATTTCCGAGAGACCAATACCGAACCTGGTAGGCATCCTTATGTCCACGCTGTGCGCGAAGCTGCCCGTAACGTGTATCATCCGCCCCATTGCAATACTCCACCCATGCTGCATTTTCTTCTGGAGATGCATTTGCCAAATTGATTGTCAGAAATGGCTCTGCACCGATCTCACGGCATAGCGCAATAAATTCATCAATTCCAACTTCGTTGTAATCATATCCATTTGTATAGGGCTGTGTCTCATTTTCCATGTAGGCCTCTAATGGTGCACGCTCATCAGCATCAAGCAGTCCATCCTGCCAGCGGTACTCTCCTGCAAAATTGCCTCCAGGCCAACGAAGCATACTGATGCCAATCTCTTTCATACATTCGATCACATCACGCCTCATTCCATGAAAATGATCAAATGGCAGCATAGAGAGTACACCAAATGTAACCCTTGCACGTTTTGAAAATGTAATACTTAAAGAATACATTCCTGCCTTCGGAATGTGTATTGAAAAGTTCTCTTTTTGCCAATTACCCGGATGAAGGGTAAAGCTATATGTCGATCCATTTGTATCTTCTATGCCGTTTTCCATCAATGCTACACGAATTTCCACTAATTCACTTGTTTTTGCAATGATGCGTAATTTATATTCGCACGCTCTCAAGTCGAGTTTTTCCTGTCTAATTCCGCAAATATGATTTTCCTTTAACAGCTGTACATCAAGCGCCTGACACTCATTTCTGCGATTCATTTTGCCCGTACCCATCATTTCTTTTCCTATCTCCTTATGATGCGTATAAGCAACCGATGTCTGTGGGCCATTATCAGAATCAAGCACATACAGCGTATGCTCAGCTCCTATCGGAATCCACTCTGCCGCACAGCCATCACTTCCTGATGGTTTTCCTGCAAATTTGCGATTTCGAAGAACCTGCGCACTCAGTCCACCATATATACAAGCACGTGTATGCTCAAGATTATGCCCAAAAATATATGTAGAGGTTGGCATCTGCCTGTGTATCTGAGGACGTATAAAAACATGATCATTTGACGTTTCTGTATTAATGTTTTTGTTCTCATCCATCTGCTGAATCAAAAGACTGCTGATAAACTGCTTTCCGAGCCCCTCCTCAACACCATCCAAAAGCTCCTGAAGAGAAAGATCAAGTACACGGCATAACGGCACCAGCTGAATAATGTCTGGCATTCCGCCACCAGTCTCCCACCGTGAGACAGCCTTGTTGGTGACATTAAGCTGTTTTGCAAGTTCACGTTGTGTTAATCCAGCTTTTTTTCTTGCCCTAATAATTTGTTCTGCCATTGTCATTTGAGGATCACCTCCATCTTTTTGCTTCAACTATAGCAAGGACTTTCTCTCATGACAATCCATGAATCGTAGATTTTTTATTTATAAGCATTCAGCTATATATTTACCAAAATACACTTCTTCCACTTTCTAATTATTACAGGCAAAATATTGGTTTATCCATGATCTGTAACCACCATATTTTCTCCCAGCGTATTCTCACGCCACTTGGATGGTGCATATCCTGTACACTTGCGAAACTGTCTTGAGAAATGCACTGGACTGTTATAACCACATCTGTCTGCAATCTCTTCCATCGTCAGGTTTGTCTGTGCCAGCATTCGCTTAGCCTGTCCGATACGGCTCTGAATAATATCAGCCCCACATGATACCTGAAACGCCTTTTTATATAGATCCTGGAAATAGGCAGGGCTTAAGCTAACCTGATCTGCCAGCTCCTGTATTGACCATGGACGCGCCGGAAATGCATAGATTTCCTCTCGAAGCTCCAAAAGCTTTTGATAGTGTGCAATCTGTGGAAGCGATGAATTTAAGTAATTATCGATCAATGTAAAGAAGGCCATCATAAGCTGTGACAGAACATTATCACGCTGTGCCATTCCTGAATGAAATGCATTCATCATCAGCTGCATATATTGAGACACTGGAATATTTTCCTGGAGGCTTACTGGTTTATTTATCGGAATCCGAAAATTTGCAAGCTGATTGTCTGGATCATAAAAATTGATCCAGTCATCGCAGTAGCCCTCCCAAACTCCTGTATAAGATGCACGCTTATCTGGACTGATCAAAAGAAGTGTTCCCTTTTTTACCGGAATCTCCTCATCATCAATCTGAAACTGAGCTGTTGTTCTTGTATAGATTAAAATATAGTGCTGTCTTTTTTCATAATGACAAACAATTTCGCCTTTTCTGTGTCGGCTGTCTATCCCTACTGCATACGTATAAAACATACTTTTTGCCTCCTGTTGTGTTCCAGTCTTTACTATACACGAATCTTTCGTTTTGCTCAATAGATACTTATATATATTTGTCCAGAAAATTAGATTTTCTCCATTTTTATGTAATCCGATGATATGTTAAGGAAACAATATGATATGTTATTCCTTTTTTCTTACTTTGCCTTTATTATAAAGGCAATCCAAATATAAATTTTAAAAAGGAGAAACAATTATGATCGCAAAAAAACCGCCTATGGGCTGGAACTCATGGAATACTTTCGGAGACAAAATCAACGAGCAGCTGATTAAGGAGATGGCTGACCGTATTGTAGAGGACGGCTATCGTGATCTTGGCTACGAATATATTATTATTGATGACTGCTGGTCTCTTCGTGAGCGTGTTGACGGAAAGCTCGTTGCTGACCCGGCACTGTTTCCAAATGGTATGAAGGCACTTGCCGACTATATTCACTCAAAGGGCTTAAAGTTTGGTATGTACTCCTGCGCTGGAACAAAGACTTGTGCAGGCTATCCAAGCAGCTATGGTCATGAATTTTCTGATGCAAAGCAGTTTGCTGAGTGGGGTGTTGATTATCTGAAATATGATTTCTGCAATTTTCCTGTCAGCGGTGACGCAAAGAATGCCTACCTGACCATGGCAATGGCACTTCGCAGCACTGGACGCGATATCTTATTTGCAGCCTGCAACTGGGGTATGTATGACCCATCTGGCTGGATGCGCTCTCATGGTGCTCACAGCTACCGCTCTACTGGAGATATCTTTGATGGTCCAAAGAGCTACAAGGATCTTTTCATCAGTCAGGTAGAAAATGTGGAAAACAATGCACCTGGCTGCTGGAATGATATGGACATGCTGATCGTTGGTATGCACGGAAATGGAAATGTAGGAATTGGCGGCTGCAGCGACCTTCAGTATCTGCAGCACTTCGCAATGTGGGCATTTTTAGGCTCTCCGCTTATCATCGGTGCTGATCTTAGAAAGCTTGACGAGGCAAATAAGAAAATCCTCTTCTGTAAGGGACTGATTGAGATCAATCAAGATGAAGAATGCCGCCCACCATTTTTAGTAGATCATGATGACACAAGAAAGTACACCTTCGCAAAGCTTATGTCTGGAAACCGTATTGCGATTGCATTCTTTAATCTTGCTGCTGAGGATCAGTGGACCCAGAATGTAGGTATCTGTTTCGATGATCTTGGTATTCACTCAGAGTCTGGCATTCGCCTTCAGCTGACAGATGCGATCACTGGTGAGGATCTTGGCATCTATGAAGACAGCTATGCTACAAAAATCGCTCCTGATGAATCAAAGGTAATCATTGCACAGCTTATTTTCCCTGAATAATAAAAAAACAAATACCCCCTGCCAGCACGATACTGGCAGAGGGTAACCCATTTAATATATTTTGAGGCAAACTTATGGATACTACTCATTCAACTGCTGCCTGCAACAAATGCAAGCAGTGCGGCCGCATCCTTACAAAGGATGAGATTGGCCTCCACAAAAAACTTTATAATCGCGGCGCTACCTCATATTTTTGCATTGACTGCAGCAGCCAATATCTTGAGATTCCCGTTCCACTTCTTCAAAAGAAAATTGAAGAATTTAAGGCGATGGGATGCACGCTGTTTCTTTGAGCCACCGGGACAGGTACGGTGGCTCAATATCTGTCCCTAGTGGCTCTACCCCGCAATATGAAACATGTCAATTAAAATGATAAGTGACAATCCATAATACGTTATAACTGCAACAAGGTCATTGACAGTGGTGATAAGTGGTCCTGACGCAACGGCCGGATCGACGTGAATTTTATGAAAGAACATCGGAATAACTGTTCCTACGATACTGGAAATTACCATGGCTGTAATGAGCGCACCGCCAACGCAGGCCGCTATCAAAAATGCATGTCCCCAATCATACCCCTTAAAGAAATGAATGTATATGCCAAGTACAGCAAGTGTCATCACACCAAGCACAAAACCATTTGCAAGACCAATTCTTGCTTCCTTTAAGATTAGACCAAGCTTTTGCTTTGCCTTTAAATTCTCATCCATAAGTACACGGATAGTAACAGCAAGTGACTGTGTTCCGACGTTACCTGCCATATCAAGTACCATTGACTGGAAACAAATGACAACTGGCAAAACTGCTACAACTGCTTCGAACATGCCGACTACAGAAGAAACTAGCATTCCCAAAAATAATAATGCAACAAGCCATGGAAGTCTTTTTTTCATACTCTCAACTGTTGTTTCGTTTAAATCTTCCTCTGCAGTCAAACCACCGAGCTTTGCATAATCATCGCCCATTGCATCATCGACCATCTCTACTACGTCAGAAGATGTGATGATACCGGCGATTTTTCCTTCCTGTGTCAAAACAGGCAGGGAATCCTCTGCATATTCCTTAATACGATCGACACAGTCATCTGTCTTTTCGTTATCTAGCAAATACGGATAGGAACGACTGATAATGCTTTCAAGCGTATCCGTATCTCTTGCAACAATCAAATCCTTAAGGTCAATTGCACCATAATATTTATCCTGTTCATCCACAACATAAATGGTAGAAATATTATCGTTTTCGCCAGCCTGACGAATCAGCTCTCTCATTGCCTGACGAATAGTTAAGTCATTGTGAATACAGATATAATTTGTGGTCATGCAGCTTCCGATCTCATCATCGTCATATGACCACAGCAGCTTGACATCCTCTGATGTCTCATGGTCCAAACGTTTAACGATCTCAGCCTTTCTCGACTCGTCCATATCCTCGAGAACGTCAACGGCATCATCAGAGTCCATGTGAGATACGACATTTGCAGCCTTCTCTAGTGAAAGCTCTTCCATGTACGGGCCTGCATCATCAAGATATGCAAAAATCTCAGCAGTACGGTCTACACCAAGGATGCGATACAAACGCAGTCTCTCCTGAGGCATCAGCTTTTCCAAAATCTCAGCAATATCATTGTCATGATAATCTGACAGGCGATCTTCCAGCTCTTTCTCACTTAATGAACTGGAGATGAGCGCTTCCAGCTCTTCAAGATGCTGGCTTTTGCTGTCATTAAATGTTTTCATTGTTTTGCCTCCTTATTTATCCAATTAATTTATTGTGATAAAAAAGGACAAAGTGTCTGCAGTGCAAACAGCAATACAAAACGATCAGTTTTTGGATAATTGCAGCATACTGCGGCTTTTCGCTGTATCGCAATCATTCACACTACAGTTTCTACTTCGCCCTATACTATCGCAACCATCCATAAAACTTCACCTCCGTTATTTCTAATTTACAAGCAAAATTAGTTTGCTTTCACAACTTCTTATTATAATCTCTCACTTTCTGTTTTTCAACCCATGAATTGCAAAAATAGTGTAAAGTCCGCGTCAAATGTTTACAGTTCATGCTTCGGGCTTTGCCGCAATATTGGCTTATCCATGAACTGTAACTTCAAATGTTACTGTATCTCTCTGTGAACTTTTCTTCTTACGAGTATAAAGCAGCATACCTGCATTGCTATTGTGAGTCCCCATGATACCGGATATGAAATAAACAATACATCAAGTGCTCGGTTTCTTGGAAATACAACATAAATCCAGAAGATTCTGGTGCCGACTGTTCCGATGATTGATAGGATCATTGGCACGCCTGAGTGCCCCATTCCACGCATCGCGCCTGGAAAAAGATCCATTATTCCGCATAAAAAATATGTCAGCGTTGTAAATGAAAGGATTTCCATTCCACTTTTAATTACATCCGGCTCTTTATTGTAGACACTTAATATCTGCGGTCCAAAAACGTAAAATGCACCGCCCATGACTGTTGCTATGAGAATTGACAAAATGATGCAGTCAACTAGGACACGGTCCATTCGCTTTGTCTTTTTAACTCCATAATTCTGGCTGGTAAAGCTCATGCACGCCTGTGTAACAGCATTGATTGAGGTATATAAAAATCCAAGCAAATTGTTGGCTGCCGTATAACCTGCCATCTCAATTGGGCCAAATGAGTTGACGGATGACTGCAGCAGCACATTAGAGAAATTAATTACGGTACTCTGTATTCCCGCTGGTACTCCAACTTGAAAAATCTGCCGTAAATATTTTCCATTTATTGACAGCTTTGAAAAATGAAGCTGATAGCACGCATCTGTTTTGCAAAGGCAGCGAAGTACAAGAACGCAGGAAATCATCTGGGAAATCACTGTTGCAATTGCAACTCCCTCTACGTCAAGATGAAATAAAATAACTAATACCATATTTAAAATGGCATTGACTGCACCTGATATCACTAAAAAGACTAGTGGACGTCTTGTATCTCCGACGGCTCGAAGCACAGCTGCACCGTAATTATAAAGCATAAAAAATGGCACACCGACAAAATAAATTTTCAAATAAAGTGCTGCCATATCAATGACCTCATCAGGTGTTTCCATCAGTTCAAGCGCAAAACGTGAAAACAAAAGTCCTACAATCATCATCACAACACCGCTTATTGCAGCAAAAAGAATTGAAGTATGAACTGTATCAGACATTTCCTTCATCTTGCCGGAAGCGAAAAAACGTGCGGCCAACACATTGGTTCCAAGCGAAATGCCGATAAAAAAATTAGTAAACACATTGATCAGCGCACTCGTTGAGCCGACTGCTGCTAACGGCCGGCTGCCGCTGAATTGTCCCACCACGATAATATCCACGGCATTAAACATCAGCTGTAAAATACCAGACAGCATAAGTGGCAGCGAAAATGTAATCAGCTTGTCCATGATCGTGCCATTTGTCATATCTATTTCATATTTTTTGTTGTTTTTCATAAGATCTTCTTTCTAATTATGTCTTCTTTTTCTGTCAGTAATTCATTCTCCAATTGTATTTTCAAGACGTCCGATCTTGTCTATCTCGCAGATCACTTTATCTCCTGTCTTTAAAAATTTCGGTGGATTAAAGCCCATTCCCACACCAGCAGGTGTTCCTGTCGCAATCAATGTTCCTGCAAGAAGCGTCATGCCCTCGCTCAATTCTTCAATTGCACCTCCGATTGTCTGAATCATAAAGCCCGTGTTACTGTTTTGGCGAAGCTCACCATTTACATAGCTTCTGATTCCAAGATCTGCAACATTGCCGATCTCATCCTTTGTCACGATACATGGGCCAATGGATGTCAGCTTATCAAGGCTCTTTCCAAGATACCACTGCTTATGACGTGTCTGCAAATTGCGCGCACTAAAATCATTAATGATCGTATAGCCAAAGATGAATTTCTCTGCATTCTCTGCCTTTACGCCCTTTGCATCCATACCAAGCACAACGCCAAGCTCTGCCTCATAGTCCAAACTGTCCACTAAGCCTTTATAGCTTGGAATCGTCTCCTTATCTCCTGCTGCCTCACTTACACGCTTTGAAAAATAAATAGTGTATGGCTTGTCCTTTGTGAATGCTTCTTTAGAAAATGCACTTGCCTCCTTTGCATGTTCAGAATAATTTATTCCAAGACACACCACATCCTGTCTCGGACGCACAATCGGTGCTAAAATCTGAATTTCATCTAACGCGTATGCACGCTTTCCCTCTCTCTCATTTAAGAGCCTAGCCTTCTGCTCATCAGTAATCGTGCATACAAGCTCAGTCATATCGGCAAATTTCATGCCGTAATCTTCTATTTTATATAAAGAAGGATCCTTCTCAAAGCCTGCAAAAAGCTGCTGTTTTCCTTCTAGTTTTCCTGTATAAAAACGCATTTTTATGCCTTCTTTCTGTTACACATTTTCCATGAAAACGCCTCGGCGAATGTTCTTCGCCGAGACGCCTTCGTAGAACTTGCGGGTTGCACTCCCTCGTAAAACTTCCGGGTTGCATTCGTTATCTAATCAGCTGTCCCTCAATACCTTCAAAATCAATAGTGCGTGTTGTTCCATCCTTTAGTGTAATGGTTACAGGGCCGTAGCCTCCGCACTTCTTCGTATCTGTATAATGTACTTTTTCGATTGGGAAAATCTCATCATCTGTGAAATCCTCAAGACTTTCCTTTGTGATAACCTGTGAAATAAGTACATACGGCTGATAGCCATATTTCTTTTCTCTTGCAGTCTTTGCATAAATTACAATAGAGTTTTCTGAATCTGGATTTGTTCCTGTGCTCTTAACAATCTCTAGCTCATCCCATCCATCATAAATCGTCATTGCCATCTGCTTTTCTCTTCCGGTATGGTCATAACCCTTTAAGATAATTGCCTTTGCACCATCTGCAGTCTTTTCGATGATCTGTGTTCCATTGTCTGGGAAACCATAGGAGCCAAGTGTCAGGCGAATCGGACAGCTAAACAGGCGAAGCTTATCTGCACGAATAACACCATAAGGCACTGTAAAATCTGCCAGATTCATTGCCTGAATCCAATGACACTCATTCTCTAAATCATAGTTAAAGAACTGACGGCGATATAACACATCATTTTTAAGACCATGCCAATATGTTACATTGCCCTTTTTAATTTCATCTGAAACACCATCATAAAGAACATACTGCTGTGCTTCGATATCTGGTGCAACAGCTGCCTCCCACGGATATTTGGTGTTAAAGCAAAGTTTTGAATAATTCCACATGCCATGCTCATCTTTTTTATTCTTTACGACTTTTCCAGTACGAAGAATAGTCTCACCATTTGCCTGATGATTTGAAAAGCAAAGTGCCGGTCCATTTAATGATGTAACCTTGGTGCCCTTGCTTCCAAGTGTCTCCCAAGTACCATTATTTTCTGTTGCTGTCCAGAATGGATGATCTGCCGGCAGATGCAGACAAAGAAATGCCTTGCCAAGCCAGAATGGAGATTCTGCACATGAGTAGCCCTGAACAAGAGGTGTAAACTGACCATAAAATCCAAGTGTTGGAACACCCTTAAATAAGAAGTCATCTCTTGTCATAAACTGAAGCAACGAGCCAGAAGAAATACGTCTTGCCAGACCTGGATCGGCTGTGCTGTTATGAAGCATTAAGTTGCCGTCAAAAGCGCTTGTTGCTGCGTTACGGTAAATATTGCTTCTGCCCCACATATTGGTGAAGCCATCACGGTCAAAGAAATCAGCATATGTTTCCATCAATTTGTTGGAATGCTCCTCAAACTTTGCTGCGATATACGGCTGCTTCTCATAGCCATACCACAAATTCCATATTGGTGCATACACATTAAATGCCCAGCAGGAATAGTAGTCAAATGAATGACCATCTCTGTACCAACCATCGCCTGCATAATAGGCAAGAATGCTCTGTGCATGATCAAGCATGATCTCTTCATCAATCTCGTAGCCTTCCATGTCAAGGAAAGCCATATCGAGCATGTTAAACAGACGCCAGTTCTGCGGAACTGTATTTCCATCTGCATAACCTCTTAAAAATTCAGCGATTACGTCCTTTTCTTCCTTTGTGTATGTATCCCAGATCTCCTCCTTGCAAACCCACAGACAAATGACGAGTGCACATGTCTCTACTGTCTGCTGAAAAGCTCTGTTGTAATCGCCAGCCATCTCCTGAAGCTCATCATAGCGGCCTACTGATACCGGATCACCCTTTGTACATGCACGAAGTACATGTGACTTGTAATAATCGCGAATGGAATAACCGCACAGATTCAGGTCTGGATTGTCGTGAATCAGCGGCGCTGCGATAAAGAAGGAACGTGCAAGTCCCTCAAAATACTCTGCCTTAAACTCCCATACAGCATCAGCGCTGTGCGGGTAAGTTACCTTTGTCTCTTTTCGAGGCATAACAACTGGATCCTCAAAGTGAGCAATGTTTTGAAATACGCCCTCTAAGAGATATGTTCCTGCCTCAATCCAAGACTGACGTGTAAGTCCCGTATATGGGCTTACTGTGTAATCCAATGTTTTTGGTACAAATGCCATGATTGTTTTCCTCCCATTTTTGTTTTTACCAGATGAACAATTCTTCTCCTGTCAGCTTCCAAATTGCTTCTATATAATAATAGTCACCGTATACAATCGGGAAGTTATGCTTCTCATCACCGTAAGCTGCAGTGCAGCGCTCCAGCAAATAGTCTGTCTTTATGTCATAGCTGCAGCTCTTTTCGTCAAGTGCCTTTAACATGCGAACTGCTGCATCCAGATATGCCTGCTTTTTCCACTCTTTTGCCACCTTAGACAGCTCAATCAGACCACACGCTGCCACACTTGCTGCGATATCATCCTCCCAGTCGCAGTCTGACGGCTGACGAAAATCAACCGGAATCAAGCCGCTCTCTGGAATGCAGGAAATAAAGTAATCTGCGACCTTCTCTGCAATATCCAGATAGCGCTCCTTCTTTGTATGAAGAAAGCTTAAAGTAAAGCCATATAACGCCCAGCTCTGACCTCTTGTCCAGGAAGAACCCTTTGCGTAGCCCTGACCACCATAGGAACGGTTAATGTCACCTGTTACCGGGTCAAACTCAACAATATGTCTCGCAGAGCCATCTTCGCGGATAAATGCCTTGATTGCTGTGTCTGCATGCTTTGTCGCGATGTGGTAATATCGCGGATCTCCAGTCTGATCATACGCCCAATATAGAAGCGGAAGATTCATTGTACAGTCAATTATTGCCCATCCATTTCTTCTTGGATCAACATTTCCGTTCCATGCAACAATAAAGTTTCCTGCCGGATTAAAGCGTCCTGCCAGATTAGATGCAGCCATCAGAGCTCTGTTTTCAGACTTTTTGTCGCCAGTCAGACGATACTTTGCAACAGATGTCGGCAGCCATCGAAATCCGCTGTCGTGATCCATAACCCAGTAATTATTCAGTGCCGCATCCAGCTTTTCCTCAGTCTCCTCTGCATTTTGACGGTAAATTTCTTCACCTGTTGCCTTGTAAAGCTGCCACATCATGCCGCCCCAAAAGCCATTTGTCCACCAGCCGATTTTTTCACCAGAGCAATCATTCCACGCACCATTTTCTGCCGTGTATGGAATTTTTCCGCGGTTTCGTTTTGCAACCTCAAGCTCCTTTATCTTGATTTTCTGCGCAACCTCCTGCGCCCATTTCTGATAATCCATTTTCGCATCCACCTTTCTGTTTTTGCTTAGATTATTGTAGCATACACGGGAAAAAAATACCATTGCAAAAAATCCTTTTTCTAGGTACTATAAATATGTAGTGTTACTGTTCGCGGCTAAGCCAATATTACGGCTAAGCCCGAAGGTGAATGGATTTCACGAGCCGGACACTTGGAGCAGGTCTTTCAAAGTAATGTATGATAAGAAGGAACATAAAAGGAACCTGCGGAGTTTGGTCCGGCGACGAAACCATTGCACCGAAGGGCTTTCGTAAAATCCCCGTGAACTGTAAGTGTGTAAAAAACCTAAGATTGGAGAATTTATATGATTAGACAGATTATACATATTGATGAAGAAAAATGCATTGGCTGTGGCCTTTGTGCAGATGCCTGCCACGAGGGTGCGATTGCGATGGTTAATGGAAAAGCAAAGCTGATGAGGGAGGATTACTGTGATGGTCTTGGTGACTGTCTTCCAGCATGTCCTGCAGACGCGATTTCGTTTGTGACACGCGAGGCGCCAGCATATGATGCGGCTGCTGTGGAAGCTGCTAAGCTAGAAAAAGCTGCGAAAACAACAAATGAGACAAAGACAGCTGCTGCCACTTCCTCCATTATCTCTGGGCTGAAATTAACTGATGCGCCAGTTCACACCGGCTGTCCTGGTTCTCGTGCTCAGTCTTTTGCACAGCAGGCTCCGGCTCATACCTGTCCAAGTTCTGCTTCACGCGATCTGGATGCTGTCGGTTCATCTGCCCTTTCTCAGTGGCCTATTCAGATTAAGCTTGTTCCTGTAAATGCGCCTTATTTTAATGATGCCAATCTTTTAATTGCTGCTGACTGTACAGCTTATTCTTACAGCCGTTTCCATGAGGATTTCATTAAAGGACGAATCACCTTAATCGGATGCCCAAAACTTGATGACGGTGACTACAGTGAAAAGCTGACTGAAATTTTTTCATCAAATGAAATTAAAAGCATTCATCTGGTGCGCATGATGGTTCCGTGCTGCGGCGGACTGTCAAAAGCTGTAGCAAACGCAATAGCTGCCTCTGGCAAGCAAATTCCATGCACGATTACCACAATTTCCCCTCAGGGTGAGATAATTCGCACAGAAAGGAACTAATTAAATTATGTCTTGTACAAATACACCACTGCACAATGAACTGCTTGGCGCAGTGATCGGCCTCGCCCGTACATGTGCCAACAATCCAAAGACTGATGACACTGACCGCCTTATTTTTACAGCTCTTCGCGTGTCTGCAAACAAAAGCGCAAATGAGCAAACACTCGCTGCCATGATTCGCCGCGTAAATGAGGAAAAAGCGATCATCTCTCCAGGCTGCGCGACCTGCACGGCACGCTGCGGCAACACTGATAATTATGATATGTCACTTTTATGGAATGCACCTGATGAGATACGCGAGGCAAAGCTTTCCATCTTGGAAAATGCCCAAGCACTCGCTGAAAAATTAATGCAGACAAAAAGCGAGGAGATTCCCGAAGGAACCATTCCTCGCCTGTATCATGCACTTTTCATGGTAAAGGAAGATTGTGATGCTAAGCCGCTTCAAGAGCTTGCTGAAGATATCGCCTCTCTCTAATTACCACTATTCTACTTACTTGACTTCATATACAACACAGCTATGCGGTGCAAGCTCTGCACTTACTGCTGTTTCTGCGCTGTCTACCTTGCCTGTCCACAGCTCTTCTAAGGAAAGTCCTGCGTCTGGCTCGAATAGACATCTGCCGTCTGCTCCGATGATGCTTTCAATATCGGCATTTACAATTTGTACTTCTTCAGACAGGTTAAACAATGCAACATAGGTTTGGCCTGTCTTTTCGTTATGTGCAGACCATGCTGCCTGATTGTCGTCTCTTGCGATCTGATGCGGCTTGCAGTCTGGTGTCAGCATTGAAAGCACCTTCTTGTTTGTTAACAGACCAAGTGTCCACTCATCAAGCTTTGTCAGTTCTGCACCGATCATAAGCGGTGAACCAAACAGACACCAAAGTGTCATCATTGTGCGCTGCTCGTCCTTTGTAAAACGTGTGTCACGCTCTTCGCCAAAGCCTTTGCCCAGCTTTCCAACAGGAAGCATGTCACAATCTGGATAATTGCCTCTTGATACCTGATTCTGCCACAGCTCACAGCGCTCAAACATGTTTTTCAAAAGCTTCCAGTTATCCCAGAAATCATCTGTGATTCTCCACATGTTGGCATTGTTCTCATAGTGCCATGCTTTCTCAATAAGTGCTGGTCCCGGTGACAGAGACAATACAACACTTCTTCCACACTTTTTGATTGCCTTTGCAAGCATTTCAACCTCATGAGATGCAGAATATGGATTGTGAGGGTAAATATTTGTGTTGCAAATATCATCACATTTGATGAAATCAACTCCCCACTCAGCATACATTTCAAGCAAAGAATCATAATATGCCTGTCCTGCCTCACAATTTCTCACACCGTACATATCTGGATTCCAGCCACAGATAGAGCTTGGATCAGCAATTTGGTTTGCAGTCCAGTCAGTATTCTTTACTGCCATATGTGTATGTGCAGCGATTCTTGGAATACCACGCATGATGTGAATACCAAACTTCAAGCCAAGGCTATGTACATAATCTGCAAGTGCCTTAAAGCCCGTGCCATCTGCTGATGATGGGAAACGCTCTGGATCTGGCTGTAAGCGTGAATATTCGTCAATTGCCAATTCAGAGTATGGAATATACTGATAAGTATTTCTCTGTGAGCCTGCCTTCTTTGCGTACCACTCAATATCAACTACTACATACTCGTAGCCAGCATCCTTTAAGTGCTCTGCCAAGTAAGCAGCATTTGCTCTTACCTGCTCTTCATTTACTGTCGTGTCATAATAATCATAGCTGTTCCAGCCCATAGGTGCAATCGGTGCATAATCATTCTTGTTCATGATATCCTCCTTACTATTGTGTATTTTGTTACTTTTTATTATAATCACTTTATGTAAAAATAAAAGAATACAATCTTGACATGAAAGGGTAATTTTTTGATGTACTATACAAAAGGCGTATTTGGTGTATTAAATCTTGAAAGCTTACCAGATGAACCAATGGTGCTTCTTGACGGCGGAATTGAAAGCCGCTATAAGGAAGACTACTTTTTTGATAACAGCTGCCGCTCCAATTATCACGGTTATCTTTTTCAATATACACTGTCTGGGTGCGGTGCTTATGAATCTAATGGCAAAACTATTTTTCTTACTCCCGGCACAGCCTTTTTTGCTGCGATACCCGAAAAAAGCTGCTATTATCTGCCTGAGAAATCTGATAAACCATGGGAATTTCTCTATCTTCATTTTAATGGAAGCGCTGTTTTTCCTTTTTTTGAAAAGCTTACGCAGCACTGCGGCGGTATTATTTCAATTGACGCGCAGACAAACTGCATTCAAAAGGCGCTTGCTCTTCATACGCGCATGATTAGCGGAGGTCATTTGCAGCCATATGAGGGCGGAGAATTTTTATACGGCTTTCTCTGCGGACTGCTTCGTCATGTTCTTCATCCAGCTGCTTTTCACACTGAAAGCACTGCCAGCCAGGCAGCTCTTTTAATGGAAAAGGAATTTGCGACCATTGGCGGTATTGATGAGGTGGCAAAACGTCTTCATATTTCTTCTGAGCATCTATCCCGCTCTTTTCACAGCGAATGGGGCATTGCTCCTGTTCAATATTTAAATAGAATGCGCATTCAGTCTGCCATGAATGATCTTCTTGGAAGCACTGACACTATAGAAGTCATTGCTGTCAAAAACGGTTTTGCAAATGGCAACTATTTCGCTAAAGTCTTTCGCCGCTATACAAAAATGACTCCATGTGAATATCGCTGCAAAAAAACTGGACAAATCCGAACTTTGTCAGTATAATAGGGCACAGGCGATTTGCCTACTGGTTCGAAACCCTCCCAGTATAAAAAACTAGGCTGATGAAGCGTTCTTTTTAAGAGCGCTGTTTTCGCTGTAGTTTTTGAGGTGTTCAAATTCGTGCGAAGGCAGCGCTTTTTTGTTGCCTTTTACACAAAAGAAAGGAACAGCTTATTATGCGAAAAAAAGTAATTATCGACTGTGATCCGGGCATCGACGACAGCCTTGCGATCATGCTTGCCCTCTCCTGCGATCAGATTGAGGTGCTTGGAATCACAATTGTCTGTGGAAATTCCCCGACCGAGATGGGGGCAGGCAATGCTGCAAAGGTGCTTCGTCAAATGAATCGCCTTGACATTCCAATTTTTACTGGTGAACGCACACCACTAAAGCGCGACTATGTAAACGCGCTTGACACACACGGCGCTGATGGCCTAGGCGAAAGCTTTCTTGAGCCAGTGGAAAACTTTTCTTTCCACACTGATGCCGTCTCTTTTCTTGAGGAAACAATTCTTAAAACGCACTGCAGCGTCATCGCACTTGGTCCGATGACAAATCTTGCACGTCTCATCCAGAAAAATCCTGCTGCTTTTGCTGCAATTGATGAACTGGTATCGATGGGCGGTGCTTTTAAGAGTCACGGCAATTGTTCTCCTGTCGCTGAGTATAACTACTGGGCAGATCCTGATGCCGCTGCGCTTGTCTATGAGACGGCTGCCAGACAAAAGCGTCTTATCCATATGGTTGGCCTCGACGTGACAAGACAGATCGTTCTTACGCCAGATCTTATCTCTTATTTAAAGCGTCTCGACAGCAAAACTGGCTCATTTGTTGAGGCTATCACGAAATTCTACCTTGATTTTCATTGGGAATGGGAGCATATGATTGGATGCGTCATCAATGATCCGCTCGCTGTTGCCTATTTTGCTGATCATTCATTTTGCAGTGGTTTTAATGCCTACACGGCTGTTGAGACAGGCGGCATAAGCATCGGTCAAACCGTTGTTGACTCTATGAATTTCTATAAAAAGGAATCTAATAGCGTGGTACTGACACAGACTGATCCTGTCCGTTTCTTTACCTTCTTTTTCTCGTGCCTGCTTAATAAGGCTCCTGATGAGCTTGATCTTCTATCCGATATGGTGCGAAGTCCAAAGCAGATACGTGTAAATTCGTAGCTTATATGATTTTATCAAATTAATGTCAAAACTTATATAAAAAGATATTATCCACGAATTGCTCCGTTGCTATGCAACTTTCGCAATTCTAAAAAAAGAGGTATTTGAAATGGAAAATAATAATAGAAGAAAACTTGGAACTTATCAGATTTGTTTGATTGCACTGGCAATTGTTATGAATGTCATAGGCGGACAGATTGCGCTTGCTCTTCGTCTTCCAATTTATTTAGACAGCATCGGAACCATCATGATCGGTGCCATACTTGGACCATGGTGCGGCTTAATCCCTGGTCTGCTTGGTGGTCTGATCATGGCTTTCACTGGTGATATTTACTCACTATATTTTGCACCTGTCGGCATGATCGTTGGTTTTATGAGTGGTCTTGCTCACACTGGTTTTTCTGGTCTTCGCGGCGGTGCTAAGCTTCAGCGCATTTTGTCACTCGGTCATATAAGTACCGTTAAGGATGCCGCAATCATGATCGGACGTGCCTTTGTGATCTCTCTTCCAGGAACAGTTGTCAGCGCTTTTATCTGCACAGTTCTTTTTGGCGGAGTGACCTCATCTGGATCTGCAATTCTTGTTCAGTTTCTGGCTGCAAAGACACCGCTTGGACTGACAGCAAGCATCGTTCTTGTTCAGTTTTTAACTGATTTTTGTGACCGCGCAGTAAGCCTTGCGCTTGTCATGGCAATGGTTCGCGTGCTTCCTGTTTCTATTAAGCAGCGCCTTGCCGCAAATTAATGTAATATAAGGAGTATTTATGGGAATCCCTGTTGAACGTTACAGTAAAATTACTGATAAAAATAACCGTGAAATTTGTCTGCTGCGTGCTTTTCCATGTGCTTGGGGAAAATGCACATTTTGTGATTACATCGAAGACAACGGACATGATGAAGCAGCTATGATTTCATTAAATAAAAGCATTTTAGATCAAGTCACCGGTGAATTTGGTGTTTTAGAGGTCATCAATTCAGGAAGCTGCTTTGAACTTCCAAAACAGACACTTGATGATATTGAAAATGTAATAAAAACAAAAAACATCCGTAAGCTCTTTTTTGAATCGCACTGGATGTATAGAAAGCACCTTGCTGCAATGCGAAGCCGCATGCCGGTGCCGATCATTTTTAAGATTGGCGTAGAGACATTTGACCGCGATTTTCGTGAGCATGTTCTTAATAAACATGCCGACTTTCAGTCACCTGAAGAGGTCGCAGAATATTTTGACTCTCCATGTCTGATGGTCGGCATAAAAGGGCAGACAAAGGAAATGATCGCGCACGACATTGACTGCCTAAAACGCTATTTTAAGCTTGGAACAGTAAACGTATACAACAATAATACTACACCAATCAAACGTGATGAAGAGCTTGTTCGCTGGTTTATGAAGGAATATAACTGGCTGCTTGACGATCCTTCTGTTGAAGTATTATACGATATCACTGATTTCGGTGTTGGGTGATTTCCCACATTGCTAGTCCGGCTGCGACTGCTACATTAAGAGAATCGACTCCGTTCATCATTGGAATTTTAGCTACATAATCAGCTGCATTGATTGTGGACTCTGCAAGTCCCTGTCCTTCGTTTCCCATGATGATCGCGAGTCGATCTTCTTGTTTTAAAACTGGATCATCAATTCGAATATTATCTGAACGAAGTGCCATTGCAACTGTCTTGAAGCCTTCCTCCTTCAGCCATCCAATGCCATCTTCCTTCCATCTTGCCTCGCTGCTTCCAATATAAGCCCATGGAACAAGAAGTGCATTTCCTACACTTACGCGCATTGCACGGCGATAAAGCGGATCTACGCAGGCTGGTGACAATAATACAGCGTCTATGCCAAATGCTGCGGCACTTCTAAAGATTGCACCGATATTTGTTGGATTTTCTACATCCTCAAGCACAACAATACGCTTTGCATTTTCAAGCACTTTTTTATAATCAAAATTTTCTTTTCTTCGCATCGCGCATGAAATTCCACCTGTCAATACATAGCCAAATTCCTTTTTAGCATCCTCTGGATCTACTACGTAAATAGATGCCTCTCCCACACGATCTAAAATCTCATCTTTTTCCATTTTTTCAGTACAGACAACACTTAACGGCTCGTAGCCTTGGCGAAGAGCAATATCAATAACATTTTTGCTTTCTGCAATAAAAATGCCCGGCTCTGGCTCATAATAACGAAGAAGATGCACTTCTTTATTTCCGACATACCATTCTAATTCTGGAAGCTGTGCTGATGAAGCTTTGATTATATTTTTTTTATTTCCCATATACATACCTCTGCTTGCTGCTATTTATTCTCTATCTAATAATAGCAGATCTTCCTCTCTCACGTAAAGTACTTTTGGCACACCCATAGAAGGATTCCAGTCACTTTTACTGATCTTCCACTGCAGCCACTCACAGTTCTCATCTTTTCGAAATGAAATATTCCACTCAAACGGATCCTCTAATATCCTGTATTCGCCAACTTCCAATTCAGTTATATGATCCGCTTTCGTCTTTTTTTGCATCAGATAATGAGCCCTGATTCCAACAGTACGCGCCGTAAGTGCTTCCTTTGATACATTAAACGCCACACCCCATTCTGCGGCCCAAAGTTTGCCAGATGATGTGTCCTGCATCTGTGTTTCTGTCGGCTCTAAATCCTTTATCGGTTCCACACTGCAAATGTTTTTACAGCCTGACAAAAGAGCTGCTGTTTTTGTCTTTGGATTCTTAAAAAATTCTTTTACCGGCTCAATCACTTCCATCTTTCCCTGATTAATACAGCTTACAGTATCGCAGAGTCGATACACTTCATCTCTGCTGTGCGATACAAACAAGGCTGGCTTTTTAATATCTTTTAACAGATCCATCATCTGCTGCTCCATCTTCCACTTAAGATAGCTGTCTAATGCTGCAAATGGTTCATCTAAAAGAAGAAGCTCTGGTTCTGCCGCTAACATGCGCGCCATCGCAACGCGCTGCTTTTGACCTCCTGAGAGCTGATCCGGCATGTGTGTTTCAAGACCTGTCAGCTGAAAACCTATTATGTATTCCTGCACTTTTTTTTTATCTGGCTTTCTCCCCATTCCAGCCTGTATATTCTGTACCACATTCATCTTAGGAAATAATGCATAGTCCTGAAACATATACCCGACTTTTCTTTTTTGAGGCGGCAAATTTATCTTTTTTTTCGAGTCAAACAGCACTCTGTCATTTAAAACAATTCTTCCTTCATCTGGACGCTCAATACCTGCAATGCATTTTAATGTCATACTTTTTCCGCATCCAGATGCACCAAGGATTGCAAATACGCCGCTATCCATGCAAAAATCCACATCTAGCAAAAAATTTCCCAATTTCTTTTTTATCGTTACCTGCAACATATCTGTCTTTTGCCCCTATCATTACCATTGTTTTTTTTGTTTGTTTTTTCCTGATCCAAAAAGATTCATTAACAGCACAACAACAAATGCAATCACCATGATCACCATTACCCAAAAGCCAGCTGTGCTATAATCTCCATTTTGAATTACCATTGCAATTTTCTGTGAAATCGTTCCTGTCTTTTTCGGAATATTTCCTGCAAGCATAGATGTAGCGCCATACTCGCCCATGGCTCTTGCAAATGTCAAAATTGTTCCAGAAAGTATTCCCGGACGCGCCGATGGAATTACGACCTTCCAGAAAATTTTCATTTCCGACATACCAAGTGTTCGCGCTGCGTAGATTAAATTTGCGTCTACCTGCTCAAATGCTGCTCTGGCATTTCTATACATAAGAGGAAAAGCAATCACAGTTGCTGCAAGCACGCATCCAAGCCAAGTCTGTACTACCTTAATTCCACAGCCTTCATAAAGCGCAGCGCCAAATGGACGGCGCAGACTAAAAATTAGTAAAAGGAAAAAACCGGCTACTGTTGGCGGCAATACCATTGGCAGTGTAAGAATACCATCCAATACTGCTTTTGTTTTCGGTCCTGCTTTTATTACCTGTCTTGCTGCAAAGATCCCACCAAAAAAAGAAAGAATGGTTGCCACCACTCCAGTCTTTAATGAGATCAGCAAAGGACTCCAATCAAGTCCTCTCATAAATTCCATCAATTCTTCCATTGTGCCACCATTCTTTCTATAAATTCATAAAGAGCACCATGTCCATATGAGCAATGCACCACATGGACATGGCAACTTACTTTTAATCTTCTACATCAGTATCAAAGTAATACTTCTGGAAAATTTCCTTTGCTTCATCGGTAATTAAGAAATCGACAAATTCCTTTGCTGTAGCTGCTTCTGCCTCGTCCGCCTCTGAATTTTGAATCTGTGCTACCGGATAAATAACATCTCCTGTCAGATCATAAGGAATCTTCTCTAAAATCTCAAGACGATCTTCTAATCCATATGTATCGGAATAGTAGACAGTTCCTACCTCATTTGATCCCTCTGCCACTGCTGATGTAACAGCACCTACATTTGCGCATTCATTAATTTCCACACCGCCAAGTGCTTCTGAAATATCTGTTGTTGAAATCTTTGATACATCATCTGCTTTTTCTAACATTCCTGCATTTACCATTGCCTGACGTGTGTATTTTCCTACAGGCACTGAACCATCTGCAAGTGCAATGCTGCCAGCATTTTTAATATCATTAAGACCTGTTACCTTTGTGTTGCTTCCCTTATATGTCACTACACAAACCTGGTTGTTTACAACGTTGTGACGTGTTCCCTCTACGACAAGACCATCTGTCTCATCAAGCTGATTCATCTGCTTAACTGCTGCGGAGAAAAATACGTCGCAGGCTGCACCTTCTTCAATCTGAACCATCAAAGTTCCTGAGCTGTCATAGCTTCCCTGTACATTTACATTTTCGTGTGTTTTATGAAACTCTTCGATCAGTTCCTCCATTACCTGATTCAGACTCTTCGCAGCAAATACAGTAATTGTAACTTCTTCTTTTTTGTCTGATGCCTTAGAACCACATCCTGCAAATAGTGATGTTGCCAAAATAGTTGTCATTATAATTCCTGCATGCTTCTTTCTCATTTTTTTCTCCTTAATCCTGCTTTTTCTGCTCGAATTTGTATTAGCTGTGCCGCAATACTGATGGCTATCTCTGCCGGTGTCTCACTTCCAATGTCAATTCCGATTGGTGCATGTACACGGTCAAGTTCTTCATTAGTGAATCCCTCTGCCAACAGTTTCTCTCTGACGTACTGAGTCTTTCGTTTGCTTCCCACTACGCCTATATAAGAAGCAGGTGTGCGCAGCGCAAATCGCTCGACATCCGCATCACAGCGATGTCCTCTTGTAACAACTACAAGATAATCTTCCTTTTTCACTTCCAAAATATCAGAAAGTGAAGTAAAATCAACAGTTTTTGTCTCCTGTACACCTGGGAATAAATTAGGTGCGGTGTACTCCTCTCTGTCGTCCATTACCATGCACCAAAATCCCAAATGGCTGAGTACTGGTACAAGTTCCTGCGCAAGATGGCCGCCTCCGAAAATATAAACCTTTCCATCAAAGTTAAATTCCTCGGCGTAAATCTTTTGAGTTTCATCATTCTCATATTTTTCAAGTATTCGGCAATGACCTCGTCCCTCTTCAAGATGAGACTCTATTTTAGGATATCCTTTTGAAAATGGAAGCAGAAGCCAATATGGCTTTCCTTCTTCTGCTATCTTTAATGCTTCCTTTAAAAAAGATGCAATCTTTGGATTCTTACTTTTCACACTGTAAAATAAAACCTTTACTTTACCTCCGCAGACCATTCCAAGGCCGCCATTTTCTCCTGTTCCCAAGTCAAAATCCTCGACAAAATTAGCATCCTTTCCAGCAAGCGTCATTGCCTTTTTTACAGCCTGATATTCCAAATTTCCGCCGCCGATTGTTCCATAAATTCTGCCTGTCTGATCTGCCGCCATATAGGCTCCAGTCGTGCGCGGAATTGAACCATTTCCTTCTACAATAGTAACCAAAACGGTATCGCAATTTTGATTCCAGCGGTCTAATAATAATTGATAAAGTGTTTTCATATATTCCTCCGATTTTATCAATCTATATGTGCTTCTGTTTCTTCTATCTTTTCAAGAATGTCGCCTTTTTTGATTTTTCCACCCTGAAGTACAACGGCAAATACACCTTCTCTTGGCATGATGCATTCGCCCATTCTCTTGTAAATTTCGCAGTGGCTGTGACATTCTTTTCCAATCTGGGTCATTTCTAAAATTACATCACCGCATTGAAATCGTGTTCCCACTGGAAGATTTCGAAAATCATAGCCCTCTACGATCAGGTTTTCACCAAAAGCGCCAAGCCCAATCTGCGCTCCTTTTTTTCTAAATTCCTCTATTTTTTCATATGACAAAAGACTCACCTGTCTGTGCCAGTGACCTGCATGTGCATCTTTCTCAATTCCCCAGTCCTTCACAAAAACTGCTTCTTCAATTTCATGTTTTGCCGTACCGCGCTTTTCGCTGATACAGATTCCTTTAATGACTCCCACTTTTGTTGTTCCTTTCCTGTCGCGCTGCCGGTCTTTAACTTTATCGGCTTCTACCCACCAATTTTGACCATCTCGTTAATTTCAGTCATCTCCTCTGGATGCTCAAAGCAATGAGCTGCTGGCTTTTTATAAATGGCTACTCTCATTGCATCTGTTAGTTTTTCATTTAGCGCTTTTTGTATATTTTTTTCGTTTTGCCCAGTTTCTTCTCCTCTAAGAATCTGGCGCAGATCAATTCCTTTATCATAACAAAGACACAGTTTTAAATATCCCTGTGCCGTCAATCTAACTCTGTTGCAGCTGTCACAAAACTTTACGTGAATCGCACTGATAAAGCCAACTGGAATTGTTAATCCAGAAAACTTATAATACACTGCCGGGCCGCTTCCTATTGGGACTTCTTTTGTATGTAATGTCTGAACCATATGTGGTACCTGTTCAGACATCTGTTCTGACATCTGTTTTTTTTGATTCGCTTGGTCTGTGATCATTTCTGATTTTCCAAACTCATCTTCAAGACATGCTCTAAGTTCATCATTGCTTCTTCCGACATACTGTTTTCCATAGCCAACCGGCATCATCTCAATAAAACGAAGCGGTATTTTTTCCTGCTGTGCATATAAAACAAGAGATATAGGATTTAGCTCTTTTCGATTGACTGCGTTGATTTTCACAGGCAGCCCAATTTCTTTTGCCGCCTGTATCCCATCAAGTACTTCTTTTAAATTTTGCCTTCCTGCAAGTGATGCAAATTCTTCAAAATCAAGGGTATCCAGACTTACATTTAATCCGTCCAGTCCCGCTTCCTTTAATGAAGCAGCATAAGTTCTAAGTAAAACTCCATTCGTGGTCATTGTGATCGTTTCCACACCCGGAATTGCCCTAATCCCTCGAATGAGATCTACACAGCCTTTTCGCACTAACGGCTCACCGCCTGTAATTCTGACATGCGTAATGCCAATGCTGACGCCAGCCCTTACAATCTCCCAGATTTCCTCAAATGTAAGAATATTTTTCATCCCTACATCTGCAACTCCATCTGGCATGCAATACTTACAGCGCAGGTTGCATCGATCTGTGATTGAAATACGCAAGTAAGTAATATTTCTTCCATATTGATCCAACATGCTGCTTACCAGCCTTTTCCAAAACCGCAGTTAGGATAAGTACAGACTGGACAGTTTAAGCATAGTCCGCCCTCTCCAAGTAATGCCAGTTCATCTGCCGTGATAAAATCATCCGCTAACAGGCGCGGCAGTGCCAGATCAAAAATCGTTCTTTTTGCATACATAACACAGCCTGGCAGTCCCACAATCGGAATCGTTTTATCCTTATATTCATAATAAGATACTAAAAACATCGCACCCGGAAGAACTGGCGCACCGTATGAAACAATTCTTGCCCCTGTATTTTTGATAGCAAGCGGTGTTTTATCGTCTGGATCTACGCTCATGCCGCCTGTGCATAAAACAAGCTCGGCTCCCTGTTCTATAGCACTAAGACAGCCCTTAGTAATTGCCTCATGGTCATCATCATAAATCTCGTGGAAGATCACTTCACTGCCATATTCCTTTAATTTTTCTACTAGAACTGGCGTAAATTTATCCTGAATGCGTCCATGATAAACTTCACTTCCCGTCGTTAAAATCGCAGCTTTTTTTGGCTGCAGCGGCTTTATTTCCAAAATAGACCCGTCATTACAGATCTCTTTTGCGCGCTCCATTTTTTCTTTTTCAATCACAAGCGGAATGATTCTCGTTCCAGCTAACTTATCACCTTTCTTTACAAAGGTGTTGCCATGACGTGTCGCAATCATCATTTCTCCAAGACTATTGACTTTTCTTAGTTTCTCGCGATCAACCTTAAAAAGACCGTCACAATCTGCGATCAGCTCTATTTTTCCTTCCTTTACAGCCGATGGATGCATATAATCGTTTCTGCACATCTCATAAAGAATTTGCGCTGCCTCATTTTCGTGCAGCATACGCTCATCCTTTTCCCAAATATATATGTGTTCCTTTCCAACACTTAACAGTACTGGAATATCCTCCTTTGTGATTATGTGACCCTTTCGAAATACCGCATCTTTTGTCACACCAGGAATAATCTGTGTGATATCATGACACAATACCTGTCCCACAGCATCTTCTGTTTTCATTAGTTTCATAATATTTTCCTGACTTTCTTTGTTTACTCTAATGTTTCGCAGATAACTTCTAAAACGCTTCCTGCAATGCATCTTGCCTTATCTGAAATCGTAAAGCAATTTGCCAGTTCTTCTTTTCTCGGGTCAATATCAGCAATCTTAAATCCTTTTGTGACTGGATAATTGTCTCTGATAAGTCCGCGAAGAAGACCGTCAATAGTTGCTGTCACCCCTGTTTTTTTTATATCTACGGCGCTTTCGTTTTCTTTGTCTGATGCTTCAATTACAGCTATCACCTGACCTTTTTCTACGATATCGCCAATTTTACTCTTGTTTTTTAATATTCCATCTGCCGGTGCATGAATGACGCGCTCTGCTCCATAACCTCCGATTATGCCTGGTATTCCCGTATTTGGATATGCACTTCCTTCGCGAATCACCCGGCCCAAATTGTGACCGCGCTTTGTCTCAATTACAACATCCACATCGACACCTGCAATAAAGCCAGGACCAAGTGCAATAGTAAGTGGTGCCATATTTTTATTAGTTCCGAGATTACGCTTTGCAAGAATCGCATCGACTACAACTTTTGGCTGCATTGAAGCAATACTTTCTCCTTTTGGATCAACCAATACTGGTACTTTGTCGTTTTTCCATGCATCAATCATCTGTTTTTCATCTTTTACACGGACTGCCTCCACACCTTCCACACAGGCACTTTTGCTATAAACTGCCTCACTTAAAGCCACCTGTCTTCGAATTGCAGCCGGATGATCAGTTTCCAGCACCAGTAAACGAAATCCGCTCTTTTTTAATCTATGAATCGTTCCCGTTGCCAGATCACCAGCACCGCGCACTATAATCAGATCACTTTTTTTCATCGGAAGTTTCCTTTCGTTTTTGCTTTTTATATTTTTCGTTATTCTCACACAAGAATAACGAGTATCCATTTATAACTTTACAGCATCAAGCACACTTTGTCAATATTTCTAATCCTTGCAAACAGTAATGCTGCCATCAGACCACTCAGTCTAAGAAATATTTTTCAAACGTTTTTTTTGTGCTTTCCTCTACTTCTTCCAGAAATTTTTCATATTTTTCCAGAAACTCTTTTCCTTCTTCTGTAAGTGTTGTTTTTCCGCCATGACTGCCGCCGCGGCTGCCCTCCATTAAGGGAAATCCTAAATCCTCCTCTGCACGTTTTGTGATTTTCCAGCCCTTTGAATAGGCCATTTCCATACGCCGACATGCCTCCGACAATGAACCTGTCTCTTCTACGAGGTGCATAAGCTCGGCCACTCCCGGGCCGAAAGCTCGCTCTTTATGAAAGACTCTCACTTTTATATGAAATTTTAAACTTTCTTCCATTTTTTGCCTTTCTCGTCATACCTTGCTTTTTATAATTCTAAAATATACTCCGCCTCCCAGTGATGCCCAGCTGCCTGTAATGCTTCTAACACTTTTTCCCTTTCTTTTGGGTCAGCTTTCCAGCAAAGACCACATCCTGCGGTGATTTCCCGCGGAATCGGAATCAGTCGCCCCGGCAATTTTTGCTCTATGCCAAATTTATCAGCTGCCATTGCCTGCGTAGTACTTTCAAATGTTAAAATCCAGGTTTTCTTTTTTATTCTCATATCAGATTGACTCTCCCATTATTCCAGCAGCTGTGACAGCTTTTTAATCGCATTTGCTGTTCTGTCAATTTCTTCCTCTGTATTTTTATGAGATACAGATATTCTAACTGCTCCCTGCATTTTTGTGCCTAATGCCTCGTGCATGAGCGGCGCACAATGAGCACCTGAACGGACAGCAATTTCTTCCTCTTCAAAAAGCCAGTCTGCAACATAAGCAGAATCTTCATCTCCCATGTTAAAGGAAAGAATCCCCACTCTCTGGCTGCTGTCTGGATTTCCATACAGGTGGATGTTCGGCAGATCACGAATCTGATCTTCTAATCGTTTTATAAGCGATCTTTCTTTTTTTATAATCGCTTCTGTTCCAATCTCACTTAGATAATTCAGTGCACCGCCAAGACCAGCGATTCCATGTACATTCAAAGTGCCGGCTTCAAGATGCTCTGGCATTGCCTTTGGATGCTCATGGTCAAAGCTGTGAATACCGCTTCCTCCTACCTTTAAGGGATTTATTTTTACTCCTTGACGCACATAAAGTCCGCCTGTTCCCTGCGGTCCCATCAAGCCCTTATGTCCTGTAAAGCAAAGTACATCGATCCCCATTTTCTGCACATCAATTGGCAAAATTCCTGCTGTCTGAGAAGCATCTGCAATAAAAAGGATATCTTTCTGTGATATTTCTTTTTTTATGCATTCTAGATCTGTGATATTTCCTGTAAGATTAGATGCATGTGTCACAATAACTGCTTTTGTATTTTCTTTTATCAGTGCTGGAAGCTTGTCGTAGTCTAATATTCCCTGTTCATCTGCAGATAAAAAGCTTACTTCAACTCCCTGCTTTTGCAAGCGATAAAGCGGACGCAGCACCGAATTATGTTCACACACTGTTGTAATCACATGATCGCCTTTTTGAAACAACCCTAAAATCGCTGTATTTAAAGCTTCGGTGGCATTTGATGTAAATGCAATGCAGTCAGCACTCTCTGCTTTAAAAAGCTGTGCTAACTGCTCTCTAACCTGATAAACGCATCTTCCTGCCTGCAGCGTGGCATCATGCGCACCACGCCCAGGATTGCCCATCGTATGTAGGGCTCTAATCATTTCTTCTTCTACTTCTTTTGGCTTTTGCAGAGAAGTTGCTGCATTATCAAGATAAATCATGGTTTTATAATCCTGTCTGCTTTGCTCATTCGCTCTGCTATATCATACATATTTGTAACTTCTCCAACCTGAAGCTTTTCTGTCAGTCCATAAAAATTCAGGCATGTACCACATGTACGAATCTCTACGCCCTGTGCTTCTAAGCTTTTCAGATCTTCTAATGATTCTGAGCCCTCACACGTTAAAAATGCACCGCCGTTATAAAAAAGCATCTGATCTGGCAGCTCATCCTGCTGTGTCAGCGCATAAATAAAGCCCTTTAATAACGTTGCGCCCAACTGCTCATTTCCATCTCCCATAGTTTTAGAAGAAATAACAACGAGACTAGTCTTCTTTGCCGGTGCACATGGAATACATTCTTCTATATTCTTTGCAGTTTCACTATCCATTTTTTCTGTTGTTTGTTCATCTGTCTCTCCAACGGTCAGCGTTACACGATATTCCTGATCTTTTACCTTTTCAGACGCACAGCCATAGCCTTTTTGCTGCGCCATTTTCGTTAAATTCTGGACAGCAATTTCATTATCGACTAATACCTCTACCACACCTGCTCCATTTAATTCTTTGATTGCCTCTTTTGCCTTCACTAACGGAATTGGGCAAATATCTCCAATTGCATTTACTTCTTTTTTCATGATGTTTTTCTCCTGTTTTTCACTATTTTTTCTTATGATTAATTACAAAAATTTCTGATTTTTTTTGTTCTGTCGCTTCTCCTACGATGGCAGCTGGAAGACCTGCTTTTTGCAGCTTTTCACACAAGTCATCTGCCTGCTCTTTTGATACAGCAAACAATAAACCGCCTGATGTCTGTGGATCATACAGCACTTCTTCCATTCCAAATGATACATCCTCAAACTGCACATATCCCTCAAGATGGTTTCTATTTTTTTGACCTGCTGCAGTCAATAAAAATTCTTCAGCACATTCTCTTGCACCATCAAATACTGGAATCTGATCGGCATAGATTACACTCGAAAGCCGTCCGTCCATCATCTCATGAAGATGACCTAAAAATCCAAAGCCTGTCACATCTGTACAGGCATGTATGCAAAAACTTCTTCCAATCTCAGATGCTGTTCGGTTAAGTGTTGTCATGGAAGCAATCACCTGCTCCATGGCTCCCTCAGGTGCTTGTTTTACGCGGTTTGCTGCACATATAATTCCCACACCCAGTCTTTTTGTTAAAATCAGTTTGTCTCCAGATTTTGCACCATTATTTTTCCAGATTTTTTCTGGATCAACTACACCTGTAACTGACAATCCATATTTGACATCACTGTCAGCAATTGAATGGCCGCCGGCAAGACTTCCGCCTGCCTCCTGCACCTTCTCTGCACCGCCCTGAAGAATCTTTCCAAGTATATTTAAATCCATTGATTCAGGAAAGCAGACAATATTAAGTGCAGTTTTTACATCACCGCCCATCGCATATATATCGCTCAAGGCATTTGTTGCTGCTATCTGTCCAAACAGGTAAGGATCTTCCACCATTGGCGGAAAAAAATCTAGCGTCTGCACAAATGCCTGATGATCATTAAGCTTATAAACTGCCGCATCATCACTGCTATCATAACCTACAAGCAGATTTTCATCTTTTTGTCCTTTTGGAAGACGTTCCAAAATATGCTCCAGCACACCAGCTCCTAGCTTTGCCGTACAGCCGCCGCTTTTGCAAAATATAATTTCTTTTTCACTCATATTGGCACACTTTCCTTATTTTCTGGCACATTCAAATGCTGTTCCCAAAAGAATATCAAGTCCATGAGACAATGAATCCAATATATAAGTAAGACTCTCCTCAACTGCCTTTGGGCTTCCCGGCAGATTCACAATAAGCGTCTGCTTACGAATAACACTAGCTCCGCGGCTTAGCATGGCGCGCGGTGTGATAGTCAAGCTATAGGCGCGTATTGCCTCTGCAATTCCCGGTGCATTGCGATCAGCCACAGCAAGCGTTGCCTCTGGTGTCACATCTCTTTTGGAAAAACCAGTTCCGCCTGTTGTCAGTACAAGGGCACATTGTTCTTCGTCTGCTAATCGACAAAGCTCTTTTTCGATTGCATTTTGATCATCTGGTAAAATGCAATATGATACTACTTCATATTTTTCTGTAGGAAGAAGTGACTTTATCTTTGGTCCGCTTAAATCCTCTCGCTCACCTTTAAAACCTTTATCACTAAGAGTTACAATTCCTACTCTATATTTTTGATTATGTTTTTTTTGTTCCATTGCAGTGCCTTTCTAATTTGCTTTTTTATCGCTGCTTATTTTTCAGCTTTATAATGACCGCTTTTGCCGCCAGATTTTTCCACTAGATGAATCCCTGATATTTCCATGCCGCGATCCATCGCCTTGCACATGTCATAAATTGTAAGCAGCGCAACACTAACGCCCGTCATAGCTTCCATCTCCACGCCTGTTTTTCCGATACAGGAGGTCTTGCATGTTGCCTTAATTTGACGATGCGTCTCATCTAGCTCAAAAGAAATCTCACAGTCTGTCAATGCAATAATGTGGCACAACGGAATCAGCTCTGAATTTTTTTTCGCACCCATAATGCCTGCAATTCTGGCTATTCCAAGCACATCACCTTTTTTTGCCGTATGATTAGTAATAGCCTGAAAAACTTCCTCATTCACGGTGATTCTTCCCGTAGCAACAGCTACCCGATATGTATCTGCTTTTTCATGCACATCCACCATCACAGCATTTCCTTTTTGATCAAAATGTGTAAATCCACTCATCGTTTATATCTCCTAAAAAAATGGTTTATAGTCTATTGACAGTTTGCCATATTCACTGCAGTTTTGCAAATACTATTTTTTCTATATTTTCACTATTCTGTCTGGTTGAATTGATTAACATTTCCCCAACCTGTTCTGCACTTTCTCGCACAGTACTGTCATCACACTGATTTAAAACGGCAATGTATCTTCTGTCTCCTACATCTTTTCGCAGTCCCTGATCAGATAACAAAATCGCTGCCATATCTTTTTCTGTCAATAAATGATTTTCATCCGCTGACAATAGCTTTTTTGCTTTTTCCAGTCGAAAACAACACTCTTTAAGTGAACGTCCTAACGCTGAAAGCCCCAAAACAGCCACCACTATATCTGACTCTGGCAAAAGTACAGGCTCATGATCAGCTGGCACTTTACATGGCAAACGCTTTGAGCCATCAGCCTCAATAAGTACAAGGTCAGAAAGCTCCATTGCCTGTCTCATCCAGTCAAGCTCTGGCATCTTTAACTTTTGCGGATCTTTTTCCTCAGTTGCTCCAATCACCGCCCAATGTCCTGCTGCCCAGATCTCCTGAAGCTGCTTTTCGTTCATTGCTAAAAATTCATCCTGCGGTCTGAAAATATGAGTTGTAGTCGTCACAAGCACTTTTTTCCCCTGACTGCTGCTCCACTTTGCAATTGCGTCAATAAGAGAACTTTTCCCTCCTGCTCCAACAAATGAAACAATATGTTTTCCTTCGGCTAGAAAAGTAAAAGCAGTCTTTATTGATACTTCTTGGATTTTTTTTTGCTTTATATTCGATTTACAATATTGATAAAATCCACTCTTGCTCCTTGCAATCGCCGCAAAACTTTCTGCTGATGGATTAACATAATATCCCATTCTACTGACACTCCTTCCCTCTCAATATCATGTGTTATTCCTTAAAATACTCATTTTTACTCAATAAAATCATTATACCATGCATTCTGCCACTTGTCATTGAATTCATCGTCCAATGTGACCGAATGATCAATAACAAGTGGCAGTATAGCTGACGAAATTTTAATTATCTTTTATTTTCATGATATTACTCCGATTTTTCCACACCCTCTGGCACAAAGGAAATCAAAATATTTCTTCTGTGGACAAGCGTTCCGCGCATACCTGGTTCAAATTTTCCTGCCTGCTTAGCCGATACACTTAGTTCAATATGTGTATCATCCTGCAAGCGAAACTCTACATGGTAGCGCCCTGATGAGCCAGGACTAACAACTCCGTTTTTCGTTATATACTGGGATGGGTTAAAAAGATCAATATTCTCTATCTTTTCTACGACTGCTCCATATTCTATTTCTTTGCCAAACAGGAAACGACCTGCTTTTGTGCCTTCTTTTAATTTTACTGAGCGATTTAAGAACCACAATGCTGCAGCAATGACTATAGCTGCGGCCAAGGTCCACGCTGCCAACACCCACCAAAATGTGCTTTTCAAGTGGAATAGAACCCGATACCCCTCTAAATTTAGGCTACGCCTTGTCCTGTCAACCGTAAAGCTGACTATCATTCGAGACGTGCTTTGAGTATTCCCCTTCGCACTACTTATACCTGAAATTTCAAGCTGGTACTCATTCGTCGTATCACATTTGAGTGACTGAAACTCCTGCGTCTCCTCTGAATAAAGTACTGCATTTGCCTGTGAGACCTCATATTGCTCCCAGTTATCCTCAATCTCGATTTCACTGCATCCATATTGAACCGCCTTATCGGGCAGATCAAATGCAAGCACTGCTAATACCTTATCTTGATTTGTGGTATACACAAAATATACCGCTGTTTCAATAGATACTGACTGCTGCTCGCTATCCCCTCTTGCAAGAAGAATCGTTTCTGGCTGCTGATCCATCTTTTGGATTTCTTGAATGTCCTGCTCCTCCACTCCAATATAAAAAAGGTATGCCTGTAACAAAAGCTCTTTTTCCTCATCTCCATTATTCTCATTATTTTGAGAATCGTTGCCATCACCAAGAGATACTGGAGTTTTTTGGCTTTGTCTGTCCATTCTTACAACGCCAAAGGAAGCGCACAGCATTGCAACACCAATCACGCCAAGAATTATCGCTGCAACTGCACACCCTGTTACTCGGTTGAGCCATCGCTGTCGTCTCTGTCTCCTAATTTGTTTTTGTCTTGCCTCTGCCTCGTCTGAAATTGCATATTTTTCGACTAAGCGATCATCAATGCCATCCATAAGTTTTAAAAAATCTTCTTTCTTCATAAGTGGTACCCCCTTTCTGAGAGATACTGCTTTAACTGTTTGCGCACACGGTTTAAATTTACCGAAACTGCATTTTCGGTAATGCCATGATATCGCGCAATGCTTTTAATTGACTCCAGATAAAAATATCGTTGAATAAACATGCCTTGTTCACGAGCGGAAAGTCCATGCAAAAATCGGTTAATTTCTTTTTTGAGTTCCTCTGCGAGTACCGCGTCCTCTGGCTGTTCACGCCCCGACACGCATTCGCCTAATTCATCTAGCACAAGCATTGCTTCTGGTCGAATCCGTTTTCCTGCCCGATCCCACTTCCAACGGTTGAGAGAAAGATTGCGAATAATTTTCCCGAAAAATGCTTTTAAACACAATGGGCGCTGCGGAGGAATTGCATTCCACGCCTGATACCAGGTATCATTCATACACTCTTCAACATCTTCCTTGTTTGCCAGTATATTATGGGAAATTCGCCGGCAATACGCACCGTATCGAATGTTGGACTCTATTACTGCTTGCTCTTTTCGCTCCCAGAATAGCTCTGTAATTTCCTGATCACGCATAAAAATCCCTCCTCTCGCTATGTTTTCCTTTATCGTTCCACCATCACCGGACTCTAGAATGCTAACATGCATTTCTACTTATTTTCCTTTAAAGACGTCTTCAATTATATAGACAAGAATTTTTTTATTATCTTACAAAAAATCCGAAAGAAAATCAATAATAAACCAAAGGAAAAACGTATCCCACCTGCGCCTTAACGAAAAATCTCCCTCGCAATTCATACGAACTACGCGGGAGATTTTATTTAATCCTATCGAATTCTTTTATTTATATATATTTGCAATTTCAGTATAAATTTTATACATGAATGCGATTCACCGAAATACAGCGAGCTGCTTACGCTCTCAGCTCTACGCCATACTCCTCATTTAACTTTGCACAGATCTTGTCAACGAACTTCTGAACACGTGCATCGTCAAATGCCTCATCCTTTGGAACGAAGGTGATGGAGAATGCCATACTCTTCTTTCCTTCCGGAATCTGGCCGCCCTCGTAGATATCGAACAGCTTGATTTCCTTTACATACTTATTTTCCTTGCGGATGCAGTCCTCGATCTCTCCACATGTGATTGCCTTATCCATTACGAATGCAAGGTCACGCTTCTCCTCTGCAAACTTTGGCAGCGGAATGAAGGTTCTCTTCTTATCATACCACTTGGACAGAATCTCCAGATCAAGCTCCATAACATATGCGCTTGCACGCATGCTTAACTTATCCTGAATGTCGTATGCAACCTTACCGAAGTAACCAATTTCTTCACCCTCACATAATACCTTTACTGCCTGATACGGATGCAGGAAGGATTTCTGAATTGGCTCATAAGTAAATGCAACATCTAAGCTGTCTGCGATTCCGTTTGCAATGCCCTTCATTGTGTAGAAGGATTCCTTTGCACCGAAGGTACCAACACAAAGTGTTTTTCTCTCATCCGGATACTCGGTAAGCGGCAGATTTTTTGGAATAAAGATATTTGCAACCTCAAAAAGTCTTCCGTCAAGAATACCCTGCTTTTCATTTCTTGAAATAGCATTGAGCATTGATGCAGCAAGTGTAGTACGCATTAAGGACAGATCAATATTGATTGGATTCATGATCTGAATTGCGAAACGCTCCTTTGCATCAGCCGGGAACTTCAAAAGATCCAAATCAGACGGAGAGAAGAAAGAGTAATGCATACACTCATATGCACCCATAGTACAAAGAGTGCGCTTTAATGCAAGCTCGCCCTTCTGCTCTTTATTATATCCGCCTGCTGTTACCTGTGCAGATGGCATAAAGGTTGACTTAATATGGTCATAACCATACATACGGATTACTTCCTCTGCCACATCTGGGTAACGCTCTACATCATTCTCACCCTCTGGCAGCATGTCCTCACGGTAAGCTGGTACCTGAAGAGTCAGTACGTCACCGTCAACAGTCGGATTGAAGTTTAAATTCTTCATCAGACGTACAATCTCCTCTGCCGGAACCTCGATTCCAAGAACGCTGTTTACCTTATGGATGCTTACCTGCATCGGCTGTGGCTCGATGCTGTTTCCAACATTAACATCTACATGAGTAGAAGAAACCTTTCCGCAGCCAAGCTCCTCGATTAAATGAAGTGCACGCTTCATACCAAGAACAGTTGAATACTCATCTACGCCCTTCTCATATCTTGCGCTGGAGTCAGAAGACTTTCCAAGTGCTCTTGCAGTCTTTCTGACATTATCTCTTGCAAACTTAGCAGCCTCAAACATAACACTTTCTGTTGTGTCACGGATCTCGGAATTTAATCCGCCCATAACACCAGCTAATGCAACTGGCTTTACACCGTCGCAGATAACAAGATTAGCCGGTGACATTGTGTACTCCTGCTCATCAAGTGTAACAATCTTCTCACCCTCATGTGCTCTTCTTACGCAAATCTCGTTGCCTTCAAGGTAAGAGCAGTCAAATGCATGCATTGGCTGTCCAATCTCTTTTAATACATAGTTTGTGATATCTACGATGTTGCTGATTGCTCCAATACCAACAAGTGCAAGACGACGCTTCATCCATGCTGGAGACTCACCCATCTTTACATCATATACATAGTGTGCACTGTAGCGCTGGCAAAGATCTGGTGCCTCAACACTTACCTTAAAGCCATCCTTCTTTACCTCGGTCTCTGTATAATCGGTTGATGGCATCTTTAATGGCTTCTCAAGCATTGCAGAAACCTCTCTTGCAATTCCTAAGATGCTCTGGCAGTCCGGTCTGTTTGCAGTTAATGAGATGTCAAACATCCAGTCATCAAGACCTGTGATAGCCTTTACATCTGCACCTGGCTGTGCATCAGCCGGCATCTCTAACAAACCATTGTAACCTGCACCCGGATACAGATCCTCTGTTAAGCCAAGCTCTGTTCCAGAACAAAGCATACCGTATGACTCAAAACCGCGAAGCTTACCCTTTTTTATTGTCATCACGCCTTCGATTGTCTTATGATCCTTTGCTGTTGCATAAACAGTTGCACCAACAAGTGCTACCGGATACTTGCCGCCTGCCTGTACATTGTCAGCGCCGCAGCAAATCTGCATAGTGCCATACTCACCTGCATTAACCTGACACACATGAAGATGTGTCTCCGGAATCGGCTCACAAGTCTCAACAAGACCAACTACAATCTTATCGATGTCATGACCAACCTGATACAGCTCCTCTACCTCAAATCCGCCGTCAAACAGCTTTTTTTCAAGCTCCTGCGGTGTTACATCAATATCTACATATTCTTTAAGCCAACTTAATGGTACTAACATATTCGTTTCCGTCCTTTCTTATTTCTCGTTAATCTGTTTCAGGACACGCAGATCCGATCCAAACAGCATCTTGATGTTGTTGATACCGTACTTAAGCATTGCAGTACGCTCAAGACCGATACCAAATGCAAAACCGCTGTATTCTTCGGAATCGATGCCACAGTTTTCAAGGACTTTCTTATTTACTACGCCAGCACCAAGAATTTCGATCCAGCCAGTTCCCTTACACAAATTACAGCCCTTGCCGCCGCACTCAAAGCAGCTGCAGTCAACCTCTACAGACGGCTCTGTAAATGGGAAGTAGGACGGACGAAGACGGGTTACAGTTCCCTCTCCGTAAATTTTCTTTACAAACAGATCAAGCATACCCTTTAAATCAGACAGAGTAATTCCCTTGTCAACAACAAGACCTTCCATCTGATGGAACATTGGAGAATGAGTCGCATCATCATCAGAACGGAATACTCTTCCTGGTGATAAAATCTTGATCGGCGGCTTCTTGTTCTCCATAACATGAATCTGACCTGCGGAGGTCTGTGTACGAAGCAAGAACTCTGGTGACAGATAGAAAGTATCCTGCATATCTCTTGCCGGATGATCCTTCGGAGTGTTCAGTGCCGTAAAGTTATAGTAATCATTTTCGATCTCTGCTCCCTCATAGACCTCAAAGCCCATACCTGCAAAGATATCGATTAACTGGTTGCGAACAAGTGTAATCGGATGAAGATTTCCAACGCCAGTCTCATCTGCCGGAAGTGTCAGGTCGATTTTTTCAGACTCATAACGGCGCTGCAGCTCTAACTGCTTCATCTTTTCTTCCATCTTGGAGAAACGATCAATCGCCCACTCCTTTAACTCGTTTACTGACTTTCCGTATCCTGCACGCTCTTCTGGTGCAAGATTTCTCATTTCCTTCATCAGCTCGCTGATCTTACTCTTTTTTCCTTCCAGATAAGAGCTTCTGAACTCATACAGTTCCTTAGAATTGGACAATCCTTCCAGTCCGGTCTCAATCTTCTCCTTCAGAGCAGCAAGATTGTCGGACAGCTTGTGTGTTTCCTGCATATAACCTTTCCTCTGCTTTCTTAAATGTTGCTTAAATGTTGCTTTTTCTATGGGACGAACAAATATCGTAATTATTCAGACCCCCCTTCGCAAAATGCCTCTGCGAGGCAGACACATCTTCGATGTGCTTATTTTGCTCATGTGGTTACTTCGCCATATAAAATTGCTATGCTGTTTGAATGCAAGCATTCACAGCAAGCAATTTTGCATGGCTCTGAATAATTACCAAATAAAAAAGTCCCATAGAGGCTTTTTTCAAAACCTTTATGGGACGAATAAATCCGCGGTACCACCCATGTTCGGATTATAAAAAATTATTACAATCCGCACTTGATCTGCCATAATGCAGCAGCTGCATCCACTTAGCTTTTGTCATAAACAAAATTTTCGTGGAAGACTCCAATGCTGAAATTCATCTGTAGGCGGATGGCAGCACTCTCAGCAGGTTATGCGGCCTCTCTGGAAAACCGAATGGTACAGACTACTTACACATTTTCTCAGTCATCGTTTATTATAGCAGTTTTCAAAGAGAAGTCAACCCCCCCGACCTGCCTTGATGTTTTTCACCTCTGTGCATGGTTAATTTTCTTATCTTCATACATGCGTTTATCTGCAAGCTTTTGAATATCTGCTGCACAGTCGGCATCATCTGGATAGACAGCACTTCCGCAGCTAATTCCTATCTTGATCGTATAACCATCAAATTCATATGGTTCTCCAATCAGTTTTTTTATGCGCTCAATTCTCTTTTTGCAAATCTGTGCATCCAGATTTCCATTTAAGATAAGCATAAATTCGTCACCGCCAATGCGAAAGGCATAATCATTGCTTCTGATACATTTAAGCAGTCTTTTTGCCACTTCTTTTAAAACCTTATCGCCCATCTCATGGCCATATGTATCATTTACAGGCTTAAAAAGATCAAGATCCATATAAAACAGAGCATACGGTTTTTTCTTTTCATCTCTTATTTCCATCATTTTTTCAAAATAACGTTTATTAAAAAGTCCTGTCAGTGCATCTGTATTAGCAAGGTTTTCAAGCTCATGCTGCTGTCCCATATCCTGTGAAACAATCATGATTTTTGTAAGCGTATCCCCTTCCCACTCAACCGGAATCACACTCATAATAAAGAATCTGCTTTTATCTCTGGCGCAATACTCCAAACAATAAGAATCCTTCTGTTCCTTTATCAGCTGCCGCACATGCTCGGCAGAAAGCATATTCGTAAACTTTGCATTTTCTCCATCTGTCAATATCGTATATTGATCAGAAATCCCCTTAATAAATTGGTCATATGCTCCTCTTTTCGGATAAAGATATTTGCCTCGCTTGTCTTCATATTCGTATCTGTTATTTTTCAAATCGCAGACTGCAAAACAGTCAACAATCTGTGAAATTCCCCAAAACAGCTGATCGGAAAATTCCTTTTTCTTTTCCGCTTTGATTCGCTCGTCTGCTTCTTTTTGGAGCTGAGCCTTTGCACGCTGCTTCATTAAAATGACAACTCCAATCATTATACATGTTTCCATCATACACAACAAAACGATAGTCGTTCCCTGAACCATTCTCATACCAGAGTCAACAACACTCTTTTCCACAATACCTACAATTGACCAGTCGTCAATTCCTACTGGCTGATAGACAAGATAATACTCTGATTTTTGATATTTAAATGAAACACTTCCTTTGCCCTTTGTTGGCACAGTTTTCTTCATGCGCTCCAGATAATCTTCATTATAAGACTGTGTTTTATCCTGAATAAAATCAAAAATATTATCAAAGTCATCTGTGATCTGCGTCTCTGGTTCAAGCGACATAAGCACTGTTCCATCAGAATCAACTATATAACAATCACTTTTATTATTGTATACACCACCTCCAATCAGCTTTTCTACAACACTGTTATCATATGAAACTGCAAACGCTGTATATGTCACGTTATTTAACTCAATGGGATCTGAAGGAACTGCAAACAAGATTTTAGTTTCTCCATCACTTGCGACATAGCTTGACACAATAGGACCCTTTTTTTCATAAAGCGCTTTAAAAGCATCCTTCACGTGCTCTGCCGTTCCTCTTCGTCCATCAATAGTCCAATACTCGCAGTCTTCATTAAAAACATAAAAATCGCTGTACTGCCAATTTTTACGGTCATTTACAAAATTACCCCATCCATCTTCTGCATTTTGTTCTTTTTTATCCTGTTCTTCTACACAATAATTCAAATAATTGCACCAGTCCTCAAGTGCATTCCAATTGCGCTGCGCAAACATCATAAAGGTCTTATCAAGCTGTTCATATGTAGCAAGCAGTCCCTGTGTACTTTCCTGATAAAATTTCTGACCAATATAATTATCGTAACGTTCAATACTAACAAATATAATTGCAAGCAATGCAGCTGATATCAAAAAATACTTCCACTTCTTTCTCATCATCCTCTTGCCTCCTCTAATGTATCCTTGCTTCTAATAGCATTCGCACAAGTAATTTCACCCTTCTACAAGCTTCCTTTTTTTTCATTATAATGATTCAGCGCATTCATCATTCCAACAGGGTTTTCTTCTGGAATTGTTGGTTTTTCTTGGCCTGATGTT
>OLSL01000273.1_pt1 | contig 56985 bp, 42 predicted proteins | sample 1672511 | NCBI WGS metagenome assembly OLSL01 (sample SAMEA3136694, study PRJEB25190) | human gut metagenome | biome: human gut; feature: human-associated habitat; material: faeces | place: Austria | collected 2013
CGCCTGAGTGGTTATGGATATAGTCAGAACGAGAAGTGATTACTTTTCATTCTTCGAAGCGCGTTTCTTGAGCACCACAGCTACCACGGCGATGACTGCAATCACTGCGATCACGATGCCGGCAATGGCGCCGCCGGACAGACCGCCGGAGGTTTCCTCGGGCTCGGGGGTGATTTCGGGGGTGGGCTCAGGCTCGGGGGTGGTTTCGGGGGCGGACGCTTCCTGGGCCACGCTCTCTACAATGGATTCCTCCTCGGGCTCCTCGGGAATTTCGGGCCACTTGTCTACGCCGGGGCCTTCCAGGGTGACGTTGCCATAGGTTCCGGCCACCACGGTGGAGGTGGAATCAAAGGTGATGGTCACAGGCTCGTCGGCGGTGATGTTCTCCACGTTGTAGATTTCCAGATTGGAGACCTTGGTGTCGGCAGTGACCTTCCAGCTGGACTTGTAGTCGAAGCTCAGGTTGCAGATGCCGGTGATCTCCTCGGTGTCGCCATAGAGCACGGTGCCCTCCCACTGGGAATTCTCAAAGTTCACGGTGGCGGAGTTGGCGCCGGTGCCGATGTCAGGGCTGCCGGTGGACTGGGAGTATGCGCCGATGAAGAAATCACCGCTCAGCTCCGTGGTGTCATCGGTCTTGCCGGTGAGATCCCAGGGGGTCTGATCGTTTTCGTCCTTGAAGTTAACGGTGGCGGAACCGGCGCCCTCGACGGAGAGCAGCAGGTTGTCGGCGGGAGTCTGGCCCTCCTCCAGCTTGGAGGGGTCGCCGTACTCCACATAGTTCTGGTTAACCATCTTGGAGGCCTCTACATAGATGGGCGTAGAGGAATTCTCCACATACATAACCGCAAACTTGTTGCCGCCGGAATAGCCGGGGGTCTTGGACTTGTCGGTGAACCACCAGTTCAGGCTGTCCTCATAGAACTTGGGGGAGTTGGCCTTGTCGATGAACATATTGAGCTTGGAATAGCCGGTGCCCAGGGAGTCAATGTCGATCTCGCCGCTGGCAATCTGAGCGGCCATGGTCTCGGGATCGGCCACGTCATAGGCGTTCTTCATTTCCTGGTCGTCGAAGTAAGCGGCAACCCGGGAATTGGTCACATGAATGCCGGTTTCCTCGGCTTCTGCATTACCGCCGGCCCGGCACTTGAGGCCCATAACGCCGTTGATATCGCAGTTATATGCATAGATGTAGCCGCCGGAAGCGGAGCACAGGCCTGCATCCAGATAGGAGGTCAGGGTGGAGTTGTAGCAGTATACCCAGCTCTCGTTGGAGCCGATGGAGTAAACACCGGCGCAGCGAAGGCCGAAGGTCTTGGTGGTGACCTGGTTTGCAACGATTACGCCGCCGCCGGAGTCGGTGGCCAGCGCGGTACCGGCCTCGTCACCGGTGACCACCACGGTCACATCGTCGGGATGATCCTGATAGACGCCCTCCATATTGCCGTCCTTGCCCCGGGCCATGGTGCCAAGGGAGGCATCGGGACGCTCGGTGGCGGTGAGGGTGTCGGCGTCACGGTTTACGGAGCCGTCTGCGCCAATGAGATCGGTGCCCTCGGTGTTCAGCAGAATCTGGCCGCCGGTGGAGACATAGGGGCCGTGACCGCCGGAGCTGCAAGAGAAGATGTTGCCGCCCTCGATATAGATCACGCCGCTGGCTGTGGCATAGACGGAGTTCACGGTGCCGAGAATCTGGGGATTGTGCATGGTCAGGGCAGAGGTGCCCTTGTTGATGATGGTACCGGCAGGGGTGGTTGCATCGCCGCCGTCCACATGAATGGCGGAGCCCATGCCGAAGAAGTTGCCTGCCTCAGAGGGGCCCTTGCCTGCGGTGTAGCAGTAAGAGGTGAAATCGTCCAGGGTCAGGTCGCCGCCCTGCTGGACAAAGACGGAGGCGGTGTTGGTATGGTCGTTGGATACGGTGTTTTCACTGGGGATATCCTTGGAGTCGATTTCTTTATAGAGATAAGTGCAGTACAGGCTGACCACGCCCCGGGCCGGGCCGGAGGTAACGTTCTCATAGTAGTTGTAGAGCCGCACCAGGTCATAGTCCTTGCCGTAGACCAGCTTATCCTTCTTGTAAACGCCGTTGATGGCCTCGGCCTTGGACAGATACTCCGGCTCGTCGGTGACCTGATAGGCCTTGACCATCTCATAGGTCTTGCCGTCGGCGGCATAGTACATGCCGGTGGAAATGCCCATGGTGTTGAGATACTTGGAGGTGGAGCCGGTGGAAACGCCCACATAATCGTCCACGTCATCGGGGAGCTTTGCACCGTCGGCTACGGCCTTTTTGCTGATCTCGGGGGCATCATAGTCGAAGGTCTCGCTCATCTCGTCGGGATTCCGGCTGTCCTTGGGGTCTTCCTCATAGGTAACGTCCACGGACGCGGAGGATGTGGTGAAGGTGTAGGAAAGGTCATAGGTGTTCTTTCCTGCGGCATCGGCCACGGCCTGACCGTCCACCGTCAGGGCTTTGATCTTATACTGATAGTCCGCCACGATGTGGAACGTAACGGTGTGCTTGCCGTCCAGCATACCGGAGGGCAGGTGATAGGTGCCGTTGGGCTGGATATAGCCCTCCTCGCCGCCGGTGACGGAGAAGACGGAGCTGCCGTCTGCGTCGTAGGTGATAAAATCACGGGTGGCATCGGTGGAGGCATAGGTCTCCGCAGCGCTGCCGGATTCGCCATAGAATGCGCCGGGGCAGCTGAGGAAGGACGCGGGCTCCGAGCTGATGCTGGTGACGCTGGAGGGGATGGACCAGCCGCTGGTGCTGTTATAGTCGTAGATCATCCGGGGGGACAGGGTGGTAACGCCCTCGGGGATCAGGAAATACACATCCTCGTTTTTATTGTTGGAGGAGATGTTCTGAACGCCGTTGCCAACGGTAGTGACCGTATAGCCGCCCAGGGTTGCGGGCAGCATGACTACGTTGCCGGACTTCTCCTCGCCGGTGCCCCAGAGGATGGTGGCCTCGGGAGTGCCGCCCGCCATCATCATGGCCATAAAGGCGTCCAGCTCCTCCTGGGTGGGTTCGCCACCGCCACCGCCACCGGGACCACCGGGACCACCGGGACCGCCGCCGCCAGGGCCGCCCATGGCGCCTTCTGCGACCTCATAGACCCAGGAGCCTTCGGTCTGGTTGCCCTGGGGAATGGACTCTTTTTCGGTATCGCCGGTCTCTCCCGCTGCAAACACCGGCACTGCGGCATAGCTCAGTACCAGCGTAAGCGCCAGCAGCAGAGACGCGGCTCTCTTACCTCGCTTCATAATGATCCTCCTTGCTTTCAAAGCGCAACAATGCTTTTATGGCGCAAATATACCAGCTCCGGGGCGATTTTTCAATGTTTTCTGTGCAAATCAACCAACTTGTGAACAATATGCACCCTGAAAATTGGCTGAAAGCCATTTTGGTGGAGCAGGGGCCATATTGCGGTCACAAGGCAATCCTGCCAGACGGGAAATTGCGCGGGCCAGGGCGGCAAAGATTACGGAAACCGGTTGAGATTTCAGCCTTTCTTTGTTATAATGATTAGAAATATATGATATGGATGTGCATCAAAATTGAAATACGGCACTTGGAATGTCTCCCCCATTGACGGGGAGCGCACGGCGGCACTCTCCGCCGCCGGAATCTCACCTTTGGCTGCCGCCGTATTGGTTTCCCGCGGATATGATACCCCTGAAAAAGCTGTCGGCTTTCTTTCCTCCGGGCATGGGCCGCTGCTGGACCCCATGACCATGCCGGATATCCACAAGGCAGTCAGCCGGATCCGTCAGGCCATTGCGGCGGGAGAGAGGATTGCGGTATACGGTGACTACGATGTGGACGGGATTACCTCCACCTGTCTTTTGACGGATTTTCTAACAAAACAGGGGGCAGACTGCACCTGGTATATCCCCGCCCGGCTGGAGGAGGGCTACGGCCTCAACGAACCGGCCATTCGTGGCCTAAAGGACCAGGGGGTCAGCCTGATTATTACGGTGGACTGCGGCATTACTGCGGTGGAGGAAGCAAAGCTCTGCCGAGAGCTGGGCATTGACCTGATCGTCACCGACCACCATGAGTGCAAAACCGAGCTGCCCGACGCGGTGGCGGTGGTGAATCCCCATCGACACGATTCCCAATATCCGTTCCCCCATTTGGCGGGGGTTGGCGTGGCCTTTAAGGTTGCCTCGGCGGTATTGGGGGATCAGCAGCGGGTTTTCCGGGAATACTGCGATTTGGTCAGCCTTGGCACAGTGGCGGATGTGATGCCCCTGGTCAGTGAAAACCGCGTGATGGTCACTGCGGGCATTGCGGCCATGCAGCATTCCCGCCGGGCGGGCATTCTGGCGCTGATGCGGGAATGCCAGATTACCCCCGGCAGCGTTACATCCTCTACGGTGGGCTATACCCTTGCCCCCAGAATCAACGCCGCAGGGCGCATGGGCAAGGTGGAGCTGGCGGCAGAGCTGTTTATGACCCAGGACCGGGAAGAAGCGGCCCAATTGGCGGCGCAGCTATGCCGGCTCAACCGGCAACGACAGGCCATTGAAGCGGAAATCTATGCAGATGCCGTAGCGATGCTGGAGGGGGTTCAGAACCCCGACGCCATTGTATTGGCCGGGGAACGCTGGCATCAGGGCGTGGTGGGCATTGTGGCCTCCCGGCTGGCCGAGGATTACGGCTGCCCGGTGTTTCTGATTTGCCTCAGTGGCGATTCCGGAAAGGCTTCGTCCCGGAGCTACGGCAATTTTCCGCTGTTTTCGACCCTGGAAAAACTGGAGCCCCTGCTCCAGAATTTCGGCGGCCATGAGCTGGCGGCGGGCTTTACGATTCTGCGGGAGAATATCCCCGAATTTCGCCGTCAGGTAACGGAGCTGGCCCGGGCCTATCGCCTGTCCCATCCCGAGGGTTCGGCGCTGGAGTTGGACTGCGCCGTTTTGCCGGAGCTTTTGACCACGGCCAATGTGACGGCATTGGAAGAGCTGGAGCCCTTTGGCGCCTCCTGCCCTCGTCCGCTTCTTTATTTGGAGGGAATGCGGGTGGATCAGCTCAGCGAAGTGGGCGGCGGAAAGCATCTGAAGTTGCGGCTGAGCCGCCATGGACGGATGCTGGACGGCATTTTCTTCTCCACCACCGCCTGTAAGGCTGCCATTGCCCTGGGTGATGTGGTCGAGGTGGCGTTCAGCCCCCAGATCAATGAATTCCGGGGCCTGCGCACCGTACAGCTGAACATTACCGATATTCGCCCGAGCCTTGCCTGCCGACAGGCTATGGAGCGGGAGAGAAAGATATATGCCTGCCTTGTGGGAAATGGGGCAAAGAATTTGGACTGGGATAGCTTGATCCCACCCCGCCGGGAATTTGCGGCAGTGTGGCGCTATCTCCGGGACAACAGCGCCGGGGGCAGCGTAATGGATGAATTTACGGTGCTGTCCCGGAAGATTGCACGGAGCGCCGGAATGCCGGTGAGCTTTGTGCGCACCCGCATCTGCCTGGATGTACTGGCGGAGCGGGGGCTGATTCAGCTGGAATCCGGCACTCACGTGATGACCATCCGCCTGACTCCGGGCCCCGGGAAGGTGGATCTGGAGAATTCCGCAATTCTGCTGCGGCTGAGAAACCAAAAGAGAGGTGACTGACATGGAATCCGTATCCAAACACTATGCGGCAATGAAAGCTGCCATTGAAAAATATACGCCCCATGTGGACATGGAGCTGGTGGACGCCGGCTATCAGTATGCGGCAAAAAAACATGACGGTCAGCTTCGGAAGGACGGCTCCCCCTATATCATCCATCCCCTTTCCGTGGCGGAAATCGTAGCGGAGATGGGCCTGGACACCGACGCGATTCTGGCGGCCCTGCTCCACGACTGCATCGAAGACACCGATGCCAGCCATGAGGAAATCGCCCGCCGGTTCGGCAAAACCGTGGCGGATCTGGTGGAGGGCGTCACGAAGCTGACCCGGGTGAATTTTCAGTCCATGGAAGAGGAGCAGATGGAGAACCTCCGGAAGATGTTCCTGGCCATGAGCAAGGATATCCGGGTCATTCTGATTAAAATTGCCGACCGGCTCCACAACACCCGCACCCTGCAATACCAGACTCCGGAGAAGCAGCGGAGCAAATCCCTGGAGACCATGGAGATCTATGCCCCCCTGGCCCATCGGCTGGGAATGCAGAAGATCAAGTGGGAGCTGGAGGATACGTCCCTCAAGTACCTCGATCCCGTGGGCTATGAGGAAATCTCCAAGCAGCTGGACGAAAAGGAAGCGGAAAACGCCCAGCTGATGGCCTCCATCCGGGAAAAGATTGAAAACCGACTGCGGGAAAACGGCATCAAGTTTCAGATCTACGGCCGGGTGAAGCACATCTACTCCATCTACCGGAAGATGTATTCCCAGAACAAAACCCTGGACGAGGTCTATGATCTCTATGCCTTCCGAGTGATTGTGGACGATATTGCCGACTGCTACAACGTGCTGGGCCATATTCACGATCTGTTTAATCTGGTGCCCGGACGGTTTAAGGACTATATTTCCACCCCTAAGCCCAATGGCTACCAGTCCCTGCACACCACGGTCATCGGCTCGGAGGGCATCCCCTTTGAGGTGCAGATCCGTACCGCCCAGATGCATCATACCGCGGAATACGGCATCGCGGCCCACTGGAAATATAAAGAGGGCATTCAGTCCGCCGGCGGTGAGGAACAGTTTGAGTGGGTACGCCGGCTGCTGGAAAATCAGCAGGATTCCGAGGCGGAGGACTTTATTTCCAGCCTGAAAATTGATATGTTTGACGACGAGGTGTTCGTCTTTACCCCCCGGGGCGAGGTCATTTCACTGCCTGCGGGCTCTACCCCCATCGACTTTGCCTATGCCATCCATTCCGAGGTAGGCAACCATATGGTGGGCGCCAAGGTGAACCATCGAATCGTCAACTACGATACCATTCTCCAGAACGGCGACATTGTGGAGGTCATCACCTCCAAGTCCGCCAAGGGCCCCAGCCGGGACTGGATGAAGATCTGCAAGAGCAATGAGGCCCGCAACAAGATCCGCCAGTGGTTCAAGAAGGAGCGCCGGGAGGAGAATGTGGTCAACGGCAAGCAGAGCTTTGAGGAGGAGCTGCGCCGGATCGGTGTAGCCCCCAGTCTTATAAACAATGATACCCTCCAGCCCCTGCTGCTGAAAAAGCTCTCCTTTACCAATATGGATGATATGTATGCGGCCATTGGCTACGGCGGACTGACCGCAGTAAAGGCTGTGAACCGGATCAAGGACGAGATCCTCCGGTTCAGCAAGAAGGAGGCCGCCGAGGCTGCCGATGGAAATCCCAAGGATCCCACGTCCATCAGCCATAAGCCCAAGCAGGCTACTTCCGGCGTGATCGTGGAGGACATCGACAACTGTATGATTAAGTTTGCCCGGTGCTGCACGCCGGTTCCGGGAGACGATATTGTGGGCTTTATCACCAAGGGCTTCGGCGTCTCCGTCCATAGAAGGGACTGTCCCAACGCCGCCGGTGCCGCGTCTCCGGAGAACTCCGGCAGATGGGTGAAGGTTGTTTGGGCTTCCATGCCCATGGAGAGCTTCTCCACGTCTTTTGAGCTGACCTGTCAGGATCGCGACGGCCTTGCGCTGGATGCGGCCATGGTGATCTCCTCCATGAAGCTCAAATGTTCCGAGCTCAATGCCCGTTCCGACGGCAAGGGCGGTTGCACCATTTCCGTTACCGTGGAGGTGCAGAATGTTACCGAGCTCAACGCCGTTCGTTCCCGTCTGTCCGCCATTAAGGGCGTGAAAAACGTCCGCCGGGGGCATCACTGATGCGGGCGGTATTGACCCGGGTTTCCTCCGCCACGGTCACAGTGGACGGGATGGTCACCGGGCAGATCGGACGGGGCTTCCTGATCCTGCTGGGGGTTGGCCCCGAGGATACGGAGCAGGATTGTGACAAGCTGTGCAAAAAGCTCCTGAGTCTGCGGATTTTTACCGACGACCAGGGGAAAATGAATCTGGGCCTGGAGGCGGTGAACGGTCAGGTGCTGGTGGTGAGCCAGTTTACCTTGTATGGCAGCTGCAAAAAGGGCCGCCGTCCGGATTTCTTCGGTGCAGCGGCGCCGGAGAAGGCCGAGGCACTATATGAGCGGTTTTTGCAGCAGTGCAAGACGCTGGGCTATCCGCCGCAGCATGGCGTTTTTGGCGCGCATATGATGGTGGAGTCGGTGAATGACGGGCCGGTGACGCTGATTGTGGATTCGAAGGAGCTGTAACAGCGTTTTTTGAAGAAAATATACAACGAATCTCCCCATGAAAGGAGCAATTCCGATGAAAATAGAAGTACAGCAGGTGGGCCAGCTGATGACCAACTGCTACATCGTCTGGGACGAGAACACGAAAAACGCCGCGGTCATTGATCCCGGCGACGACGGTGCGTATCTTTCGGATCGTCTCCGGAAGAACGGCCTGACCCTTCAATTTATTCTCCTGACCCACGGGCATTTTGACCACATCACCGGTGTGCCGGAGCTGATGGAAACCTGTGGAACAGAGCCGAAGGTCTATATGTCCCACAAGGATCTGGAGCTGGAGGCCGTGTTCCATGAGAACGTGGCCCTGGATCCGGAGATGGTGACCGACTGGAAGGACGGCGATACCGTCACCATGGATTCCATCACCTTCCGGGTGCTGGAGACCCCCGGCCATACCCCCGGCTCCGTCTGCCTGATTGCGGGGGACGTGATCTTCTCCGGGGATACCCTGTTCCAGGGCTCCTGCGGTCGGACGGATTTCCCCGGCGGCAGCTGGACGGAGATGTGCGCGTCCCTCCGGCGGCTCTATGAGCTGAAGGGCGACTATACGGTGCTTTCGGGACATACCGGTTCCACCACCCTGGAGCGGGAGCGGAAAACCAATATGTTCATGCAGTCGGCGCTGGGATGAAGCTCAGACTCATTGGGCATGACAACCGTTATGCCATGGAACAGCTGGCTCTGATTCTGTTCCCTCAGGAAAAAATCGAATATGTGGAAACGGATTTCTCCGGCGACGGTGCAATCTCCGTGCTGTCCCAGGGCGAAACCTGGATCACTGCCACGGCAAAAATCACCCGGGACGGCGAAACCGCCCGGGGAATCGCCCGCTGCAAAACGGATGCAGCGACGGAACCGCTTCGGCGGCAGATCCTGCGGCAGAGCTTTTATCGGGCGGCGCTGCATTTTTTGGATGCACCACCGTCCTGGGGCGCGCTGTCCGGGGTTCGGCCCACAAAGCTGGTGTCCCGGCATCTCATCGCCGGGGGCAACCGGGCTTCGGCGGATCGGATGCTGCGGGAGGTCTATGATGTGGCCACTCAGCGGCGGGAATTGTGCCTGGATGCGGCAGAATCCACCATGGCGGCATTGGCAAGGCAGCAGGAGGGGGATATCTCCCTGTATGTGGGCATTCCGTTCTGCCCCACCCGCTGCATCTATTGCAGCTTTGTCTCTGCGGCAACGGAAAAATCCAGAAAGCTGATTCCTGTGTATCTGAAAGCACTGGAGCAGGAGATCGACGCGGCGGCAGAGGGGCTAAAGCAGCGCCCCCACCGGATTCGCACCGTCTATATTGGCGGCGGAACGCCCACCACCCTTTCGGCGGAAGAACTGCGCTGGCTGCTTCGAAAGCTCCATTCGGCCTTTGACCTGTCGGAATGCCTGGAATTCACCGTGGAGGCGGGCAGGCCGGACACCCTGAACCCTGAAAAGCTCCTGACCATTCATGAGGAAGGGGCCACCCGAATCAGCATCAACCCCCAGACCATGGACGACCGGGTGCTGGCCATTATGGGCCGCAGCCACACCAGCGGAGACATTCTCCGGGCCTATGACCAGGCGGTGGCGGCAGGGCATACGGACATCAATATGGATTTAATTGCGGGCCTTCCCGGTGACACGCCGGAGGGCTTCCGGCATACCATGGAACAGGTGCTGTCGCTTGCGCCCACCAATATCACCGTCCATACCCTGGCGCTGAAAAAAGCGGCAACGCTGTATTATGAAAAGCGCGCCACGCTTCCCACCGCGCTCATGGTGGAAGAAATGCTGACCTTTGCGTCCCGCTCTCTGCGGGCGGCGGGCTACCATCCCTATTATCTCTACCGGCAGAAATATATGACCGGAAGCTTTGAAAATGTGGGCTGGAGCAGGCATGGATACGATAATCTTTACAATATATATATGATGGAGGAACTCCACTCCATTCTGTCCCTGGGCTCCGGCGGCGTGACCAAAACCATTACCGGCACCCAGGTCAGCCGTTTGACCAATCCGAAATATCCCCAGGAATACATCCGGGACATTGACGAGATATGCCGCAAAAAGCGGGAGGTGATCCTGTGATCTATGATCTCCATGAAGTTGACCGGCAGCTGCAAAGCGACGCCCTCGGCGCCATTTCCGCCTGGGAGCGGCATTATAGCGATCAGATTGCCCAGGTGGCGGAGCTGGTGGTAAAAAACCGCGAGCTGTCCCCGGTGGTACTGCTGTCCGGGCCGTCAGGCTCCAGTAAAACCACCTCCGGCCGGCGGCTTCGGGATTTGCTGATTGCTCAGGACATCTCAGCCCATCTGGTTTCCATGGACAATTACTATCTGCCCTGGAGTGCGCCGGATTTCCCCATGACCCCTGACGGTCAGCGGGACCTGGAGGCCCCGGGCTGTCTGGATATCCCCCTGCTCAACGAGCATTTTGCCCTGCTGGAGCGGGGAGAACCCATCGACATCCCCATTTACAGTTTCCCCATCCATTCCAGATTGGAGGGGAGAAGTATTCATCTGGACATTACCCCGGGAGACGTGTTCATTTTTGAGGGTATTCACGCCCTGAATGAGTTGTTTACCCAGCAGCATCCCCAGGCGTGCCGTGTATATGTATCCCCGACATCCTCCTTTGGCACGGGGGATCAGGTGCTCTGTACGCCCCAGCAGCTGCGGCTCATGCGGCGAATTGTTCGGGACCATCAGTTCCGGGGCGCCACGGCGGAGTACAGCCTCCAGCTGTGGGACAATGTACTCTCCAGTGAGAAAATTTACATCGAGCCCCATCGTGCTCAGGCTCATGGGGTGGTGGATACCACCCTGGGCTATGAGCTCCAGACGCTCCAGCCCTATATTGTGCCCCTGCTGCGGGAGCTGCCCCAAAGCGTTCCCGGCTATGATGCGGTGCAAACGGCTCTGCGGGGGCTTTCCCATATTGCGCCTCTGGATTCCCGGCTGGTTCCGGCGGATTCGATTCTAAGAGAGTTTATCGGCACAATGCCGTTGTGATTTACCAAACGAAAGGATGAAATGCGATGCGTTATACCTTTGCTGATTACCGTAAGGCAGCCGATGTGGTGGCCGAGCGTCTTGGAGACTTCCAGCCGGAGGTTGCCATGATTTTGGGCTCCGGCCTGGGCGATATGGCCGATCTGGCAGAGAACCCCATTGTGATTCCCTACAAGGAGATCCCCGGATTCTCCATTTCCACGGCTCCCGGCCATAAGGGCCAGCTGGTGTTCGGCACCCTGGCCGGTAAGCGGGTTGCGGTGATGCAGGGCCGTCTCCATGCCTATGAGGGCTATACCTTTGAGGAGGTCTGCTTCCCCCTGCGGGTGCTGCGGCTGATGGGCTGCGACAAGCTGGTGATCACCAATGCCTGCGGCGGTGTGAACTTCGACTTCCGGGTGGGGGATATCTGTCTGATCACCGACCACATCAAGTTCTTTATGGATTCTCCCCTCCGGGGCAAGAATCTGGACGAATTTGGCACCCGGTTCCCGGACGCCACCCATCTCTACCCCCCCCGGCTCCAGGAGGTTGCCCGGAATGTGGCCAAGGCCCAGGGCATGGATCTAAAAGAAGGCGTTTATATGTACTTCCCCGGCCCGTCCTACGAGACCCCGGCAGAGATTCGCGCCATTCGCGTGCTGGGCGCAGACCTGGTGGGCATGAGCACCGTGCCCGAGGTGCTGGCGGCGGGACATGCCGGTATGGAGGTGCTGGGCTTCTCGCTGGTATCCAATGCTGCGGCCGGAATTGTGGAGGGCGCAACTCTCTCCGAGCAGGAGGTGCTGGATGCCGCTGCTGCCGCGAAAGAGCGGTTCTCCCAGCTGATTTGTGACTGCGTAGAGGCAATGTAACAACTGCGGCAATCCCGCAACGATTCGAAAGGAGTCCTATGGACACTCTGTTTTCCAACATCACGGCCGTCACCATGATTGACAAGCTCCCGGTGATTCTGGGCGCTTATGTGGGCGTAACCGACGGCAAGATTTCCTACATTTCCAAGGAGCCCCCCAAGGAGCAGGCCACAAGAGTCATCGACGGCAGAGGCATGGTGCTGATGCCCGGCCTCATCAACTGCCACGCCCATCTTCCTATGACCCCACTGCGGGGCTATGGCGACGACCATGACCTCCAGGATTGGCTCAGTAACTACATCTTCCCCAAAGAGGATCTCTGGGACAGCCGCGCCATCCGTGCAGCCACCCTGTTGGGCCTGGCGGAATGCCTGCGGTTCGGCACCACCTCCGTTTCCGATATGTATTATTTCTCCGATGATATCTGCCAGTGCGTGGCGGATACGGGCATCAAGGGCAATATCTCCCGTTCCATTACCGTATTCGACGAGGACTACTGCTTCGATACCCACGCCCCCTCGCAGGAGGTGGTGGCCCTGACCGAGAAGTGGCACGGCTATGACAACGGACGGATTCAGGTGGAGGCCTCTATCCATGCGGAGTACACCTCCTTTGACAAGGTCTGGCACGCCCTGGCGGAGTACGCCATCAGCACCGGCATCGGTATGCAGGTGCACGTCTCCGAGACCCAGAACGAGCAGGAGACCTGTCTGGAGAAATACGGCCTGACCCCGGCCCAACTGCTGGATGTCTACCATGTCTGGGATACCCGGGCGCTGGCGGCTCACTGCGTATGGCTCACCGACGAGGACATGGATCTGTTTGCCCGCCGGGGCGTTACCGCAGTCCATTGCCCCAACTCCAACCTGAAGCTGGCATCCGGCATTGCACCGGTGCGGAAGATGATGGACAAGGGCATGAATGTGGCCCTGGGTACCGACGGCGTATCCTCCTCCAACAATACCGACCTGTTTGAGGCCGTGAAGCTGGCGGCGCTGCTGTCCAACGGTTCTACCCTGGATCCCACCTCTCTGACCGCTCAGGAAGCCTTGAAGCTGGCAACCGTCAACGGCGCCAAGGCCCAGGGACGGGAGAATGAGTGCGGCGTGATTGCACCGGGCATGGATGCGGATCTGATTATGCTGGACTTTGCCCAGCCCCATCTGATTCCCTGCCATAATCCCATCAGCAATCTGGTGTATGCTGCCTCCGGACACGATGTGCGCATGACCATGGTGCGGGGCAAGATCCTCTATGAGGACGGCCACTACACCACCATTGATCTTGACCATGTGCTCCGGGAGTTCCACGACTATGTGATCCCCCTGATGTTTGGAAACGACGGAAAGGAGCAGCCCAATGGCTGAGCAGAACTCCGGGAAAACCAAAAAGCAGGGATTTTTGCAGGGCGCGGCGATTCTGACCTTCGGCACCCTGCTGGTCAAGCTCATCGGCGCGCTCTATAAGATCCCCATGAACCGGATCATCGGCACCGAGGGCTTCGGTCACTTCAACGTGGCCTACAGCATCTATAACGTGCTGCTGATGATCTCCTCCACCGGCCTGCCCATTGCGGTGAGCCGGATGATCTCCGAGGCAAATACCCTGGGAAGAAAACAGCAGGTGCAGAAAATCTACAAGGTCAGCCTACGGCTGTTCCTGGTGGTGGGCATTGTCTGTTCCGGCGCGATGCTGATCTTTGCGCCCCAGCTGGCAAATCTCATGCGGGATGCCAATGCGGTCTATGCCATCGCGGCACTGGCACCGGCGGTGCTGTTTGTGTGTATTATCTGCTCATTCCGGGGATACTTCCAGGGACAGCAGTATATGACCCCCACGGCAGTGAGCCAGGTCATCGAGGCCCTGTGCAAGCTGATTCTGGGCCTGGGCGCGGTATTCCTGATCCTCCACCTGGGCTTCGGCGTAGCGGAGGCGGCAGGCGGCGCCATTCTGGGCGTTACCCTGGGCACTGTGTTTGCGGCGGTCTATCTGTTCTTCCAGTACCGGAAAAAGCAGGTGGTGCTGACGGAAGCAGACCGGAGCATTCCCGCCGATTCCACCAGCGCAACCCTGAAGCAGCTGCTGAAGCTGGCGGTTCCCATTACCATCGGCTCTGCGGGCCTCCAGATTTTCAACGCCCTGGACACCATGATCATTCAGGGACGGCTCCAGGACGCCATTGGTCTGACGGTCAAAGAAGCAACGTCCATGTTCGGCACCTATTCCGCCGCCCAGACGTTTTATATGCTGCCCTCGGCACTGGTGCAGCCCCTGGCCATCAGCGTCATTCCCACGGTAACGGCGGCGCTGACCCTTAACAACTACCGGAAGGCACGGAGCACCGAGGAATCCGCAGTGCGTATGACGGCGCTGATTGGGCTTCCCTGCGGCGCCGGTCTTGCGGTGCTGGCATCGCCCATTCAGAAGTGGCTGTATGGCTACGATGCCGAGACCCTCAGCGTAGCAGGCCCGATTCTGGCACTGCTGGGCGTGGCGGTGATCTTTAACTGCATGGTAACGGTGACCAACGGCATTCTCCAGGCCCATGGCAAGGTGAATATCCCCATCTATACCACCCTGGTGGGCGGCCTGGTCAACATCATCACCGACTATGTGCTCATCGGCATGGGCGCAATTCATATTTACGGCGCGGCCATTGCCACCATCGCCTACTGCGCAGTGATTATGTTCCTGAACGTCATTGCCATGCATCGCACCATGGATCTGCCCCCGAGGATTCTCAAGCAGTTTGTCAAGCCTATGATCGCAACGGCCCTGATGGCAGTGGCGGCATACCTCACCTACGAGGCGGTGTGGAACCTGCTGGGCTCCACGGCACTTTCCACCATTGCGGCGGTCTGCGTGGCAGGCATTGTATACCTGGCACTGGTTTACGGCATGAAAATCATCACCTGGGAGGACTGCCAGCTGCTGCCCAAATCCCAGCTGATTGCACGGATTTTGCACATTACCCCCGATTCTGCGGAGGACTGAGCACAGTCTGACAAAACCACCAAATTACGGCGGAAGATTGCAGAAAAAATTTCTACAAAAAATGCCGTCCGCACTTGCGAAGAAGGGGAAAGTATGATAGATTTTTATAGCAAACCGCGCTATGATTTTGAAGATCTCTGTCAGCTGGTTCGGGTGCTCCGTGCACCGGACGGCTGTCCCTGGGACAGCGTCCAAACCCACGAAAGCATTCGCCGGAATTTTCTGGAGGAGGTCTACGAGGCCTGCGAGGCAATTGACCAGAAGGATCCGGTGCATCTCCGGGAAGAGCTGGGAGATGTGCTGCTCCATGTGGTGTTCCACGCAGGCATTGAGGCCGACGCAGGAAACTTTACCATCGACGACGTGTGCGATACGGTGGTAAAGAAAATGATCTCCCGGCACCCCGCGCTGTTCGGTGGGGAGCAGGGGCTCGATTGGGACGAAATCAAGCGCAGAGAAAAGGGCCAGACCTCTCCCGCAGAGGAGCTGGACAGTGTAGCGCGCAGTCTGCCTGCCCTGTGGCGGGCCGAGAAGCTACAGAAAAAAGCGGAAAAGGCGCAGATTCCGGTGGAATTTCCGGAGGTATCTGCGGCAGTAAATGAGCTGGAAAAGCTGCCGGACAAAACCCAGGCAGTGGGCAAGCTGCTGTTTGCGGCAGTTCAGACGGCGCGGCAATCCGGCGTGGATCCGGAAATGGCCCTCCACGGCTACTGTGAAACCTTTATCCGGCAGGTAAACTATGCGGGCAAGGAATAATAACAGCCAAGTAAGGCATCATATGAGAAGGAGACTGTAACAATGAACAAGACGGAACTGATCGCTCAGGTAGCAGAAAAAACCGGAACCACTCGGAAGGACGCAGAGCAGGTAATCTCTACCATGCTGGAGGTCATCGGCGAGGAGCTGGCAGCAGGCGGCAGAGTGCAGCTGGTTGGCTTTGGCGCATTCGAGACCAAACATCGTGAGCCCCGCATCGGCCGGAACCCCCGCACCAAGGAGGCAGTGGAGATCCCCGCTACCACCGTGCCCGTATTCAAGGCCGGCAAGGCGCTGAAGGAAAAGATCGACAAGTAAATCCGGACGGTTTGCAGCCCCAAAGGAGATGTCCTTTGGGGCCGCTTTTTTGTATATTTCGTCCGGCTCCAGTGATTGACACCCCTTGCGTACCATGGTATAATTTATATAACAGATTATATAAATACCACAAAGGGGTGATTCCCACGCAAGGAAAGGATCCGCAGATCTCCGCAATGCCGGACAGTCTCACCAGCCGCCTTCGAAAGATGGAATGGCGGGTGACCCGCATTCACAGCGAGGTACTTAGGCAGCATGGGGTCAATATGTATCAGGCCATGAGCCTGATCTATATCGCCTGGTACGGGCAGACCCAGTCCGTCAACCAGCGCAGCATTGAGAAATATCTGTATCTGTCCAATCCGGGCGTGTCAAAAATCATCAGCTTCCTGGAAAACGCCGGATATGTGCGCCGGGATCCGGATCCCAAGGACGCCCGGAGCTATCTGCTGTCGGCAACACCCGAGGGCAAGGCCTTTGCCCAGGTGCTCAATCAGGCGATTTTGGAGTCCGACGACCGGATCATGGCGCCGCTGAACGCGGAAGAACGAAAAACCATGATGGAGCTTCTCGCCAGAATCGGCGAGAACGAATTCTTATCAAATAGAAAGTGAGGCTTACAGATGAACAGTTTATTGGACCAGAAACGTACCACTCTTCAGGGCTGCTTGGACCTGATCGAGTCCGGAGACCGAATCTGCTTCGCTGGCGGCTGCAATCAGCCGGTGGCGTTCATGCGTCAGTTTCACACCGTAGCCCCTCGGGTGCAGGACGTGGAGTGCATCAAGTCCCGTTCCGGCGACTATGAATTCATCACGGCCCCGGGCATGAACGGCCACATCAACACCGGCTCGCCCCTGTATGGCGAGGCATTTATCGAGGGCATGAAGCACGGCAACACCAGCCACATTGTCTGCGATATCTGCGACTATTCCCGGTTCATCAACGAGCACAATCCCTGCAATACCTTTATTGCAGCAGTATCCCCCATGGACGAAAACGGCTGCTTCCAGGTGGGCCTGAGCCAGATGTGGGAAAAGGAATGCATTGAAACCTGCGCTAAAATCATTCTGGAGGTCAACCCCAACCTGCCCCGGATTCCCGGCGGGCTGGACATCCATATCAGCCGGGTTACAGCCTTCCACGAGGCGGCCTATCCCCTGCCCAACATTCAGGAAAAAGCCCCCACCAAAGTGGAGGAAACCATCTCCGATTACATCGCCGATCTGGTCAGCGACGGTGACTGCCTGGAGCTGGGCACCGGCACCCTGTCCAATGCCATTGCCGAGCGGCTGAAGGATCACCGGGAGCTGGGCCTTCACACCGAGTGGTTCAATACCGGCGCAGGGGACCTGATTGAGGCGGGCATCATCACCGGCGAGCACAAGAACATCGACCATGGCCTGGCGGTGGCATCCGCAGCCTGGGGTGAGGAGCGTCTCTACAAGATCCTGGGCAGCCATCCCAAGGTGGCGATCCGTCCGGCAAGCTATGTGTGCGATCCCCGGATTATCTCCCAGATGAACAATATGATCGCCATCAATACACTCATTGAAATGGATCTGACCGGCCAGGTATGCTCCGAATCCATCGGCACCCGGCAGGTGTCCGGCTCCAGCGGCAACCTGTGCTTCTCTCTGGGGGCCATTCACTCCAAGGGTGGCAAGAGCATTCTGTGCTTCCCCTCCATGACCCGGAAGGGTGTGTCGAAGATCAAGACCCAGCTGAGCCCCGGCGCCAATGTGACCATTCCCCGGAACTATGTGGACTACATTGTAACGGAATACGGCGTGGCGCGGATGAAGGGCCGCAGCGTCATGGAGCGCACCTTACAGCTCATCGACATTGCACACCCGGATGTACGGGATGAGCTGCGGTTCTATGCCAAGCAGCAATTCTACATTTGATGGGAGGGCTACAGCATGACGGAATTTGAGCGGCTATACAACGAAAAAAAGGGCACGGTGGAGGACTGCCTCAAGGCGATTCACTCCTATTCCCGGGTCTGCTTCGCCGGTGACGGCAACCAGCCCAACGTGATCCTGTCCAATCTCCATAAAATTGCTCCCTATGTCCAGGAGGTACACTGTATCAAGGGCCATGCGGGCAACTTCCAGTGCGTTACCGACCCGGCCATGAACGGGCACATCAGCTTTACCACGTTCCTCTACGGGCGGGAGATGATGGTGGGGCAGACCCAGCGGAACGTCTCCTTTGTGCCTGCGGATATCTGCGATTACGGCAGCTTTATGGCGGCATATCGCCCCAGAAATACCTTTGTGGCCTGTGTCAGCCCCATGGATGACCATGGCTATTTCCAGCTGGGCCTCACGGATATGTGGGAAAGCGCCAGCTTTAAGACCTGCGACACCATCATTCTGGAGGTCAATCCCCAGATGCCCCGGGTGCGGGGCGGTTTGCGGGTCAACATCCGGGATGTCACCGTGCTCACCGAGGTGGATTATCCGCCTCTGGTGGTGCCTGATGCCGAGACCACGGAAATTGAGGAGAAAATCGGCGAAAACGTGGCGGAGCTGGTGCATGACGGCGACTGCATTCAGCTGGGCATCGGTTCCATGCCCAATGCGGTGGGCCATCACCTCATGGATAAGAAGGATCTGGGCCTGCACACCGAGATGTTCACCTCCATCATGGGCGACATGATCCGCAAGGGCGTCATTACCGGTGCGCGGAAGAACTATAACAAGGGCCTTCACATTGGCTGCTTTGCAGGCGGAGATTTGGCCCTGTATGAAACCCTGTCCACTAACCCTGCGGTACGTCTGTGCCCCACCTCCGTGGCGGTAGACCCCGGGGAAATCTGCAAAAATGACAATATGGTGTCCATCAACACCATTATTGAAATGGATATCACCGGTCAGGTGTGCTCCGAGTCCATCGGCCCCAAGCAGTTCTCCGGTACCGGCGGCGCATTCTGCTTTGCCTACGGCGCGCTGCATTCCAAGGGCGGCAAGGGCATTCTGGCATTCCAGGCCTCCACGAAAAAAGGAGTTTCCAAGATTTCTTCTCAGCTGAAGCCCGGTGCGGTGGTGTCGATTCCACGGAACTATGTGGACTATGTGGTGACGGAATATGGCATTGCCCATCTCCGGGGCCGCAGTGTCAAGGAGCGCGTCCTCCAGCTGATCTCCATTGCCCATCCCGATGTTCGGGAGGAGCTGCGCCGGTATGCCAAGGAGCAGTTTATGATTGTTTGATGGGCAAAAACGGTTACAACAGTTCTGTGTGAGCCGCTGTATCAAAACGTTGTTTCCGGAATGTCTCCAAGCCGAATTCCAACATACAGAACCCCTTGACATTCCGCTGAAATACCAGTATCATAATAAACGTGATACAATAAGGATGTACTGCATCTGAAAAATCTGAAAGGAATGATACCATTGGCAAAGTCTAAAGTTACAACTGTCGAAGAAGCCATCAAGACTTACTGCTTCGACGGCATGAGCGTGCTGCTTCCTGGTTTCGTAAACGTCGGCGTTTCTGAGGTTCTCATCGAGGGCCTGATTGCTGCCGGCGTGAAGGATCTGAGCGTTATCTCCAACAACACCTCCGTTCCTCATCGCGGCATCGGCAAGCTGGTTGACGCTGACGTGATCAAGAAGATCACCTGCTCCCACATCGGCAACAACGCCGTTACCGTACAGAAGGTTGTTGACGGCGAGATCGACCTGACCTTCGTTCCCCAGGGCTCCCTGTGCGAGAAGGTTCGTGCCGGCGGCGCTGGCATCGGCGGCGTTCTGACCCCCACCGGCCTGTACACCCCCATGATGGACGGCAAGCAGGTTGTTGAGTGGGACGAGGAAGCCGGCAAGTTCAAGTTCCTCGAGGGCGAGATCGTTCCCGATGCTTCCAAGAAGCGTTTCGTTCTGGAGCTGCCCATCCATGCTGACGTTTGCTTCGTCCATGCTTGGAAGGCAGATAAGATGGGTAACGTTGTTTACCGTCGTACTTCCCGTAACTTCAACGAGGCATTTGCTACCGCTGCCGACCACGTGATCGTAGAGGCAGAGGAGATCGTTGAGATCGGCGAGCTGGATCCCGATCAGATCATGACTCCCGGTTTCGTTGTGGATGCTGTTGTCCAGGGCCGCGCCCTGACTGAGGCTTAAGGAGGTACTTGAAGATGAATGCTATGGAACTTACAGGTAAGGACCTGATTGCTTACAGAACTGCTCGTCTGTTCAAGGACGGCGACGTTGTAAACCTGGGCATCGGTATGCCCACCAAGTGCCTGGACTACCTGCCCGAGGGTGTGGATGTTTGGGTAGACTCCGAGAATGGTGTTGTTGGTCTGACCGGCGCTCCCAAGGAGGGCGAGTATGCAGATCCCAACGTGGTAGACGCTGGCGGTAAGCCCTCCGTTCTGCGCGTTGGCGGCTCCTGCTTCGACAGCTTCCGTTCCTTCGGTTTTATCCGCGGTGGCCACGTCGACGCTACCGTTCTGGGCGCATACGAGGTTGACGCTGAGGGTAACCTGGCTAACTGGATGATCCCCGGCAAGACCGCTGCTGGTATGGGCGGCGCTATGGATCTGGTAACCGGCTCCAAGGTTACCATCGTTATGACCACCCACTGCGATAAGAAGGGCAACCCCAAAATCGTAGAGAAGACCAACATGCCTCTGACCGGCTATCACTGCATCAACTACATCGTTTCCGAGCTGGCTGTTATCGAGATCACTCCCGAGGGCGCTAAGCTGCTGGAGACCGCTCCCGGTGTAACCGTGGACGAGGTTGTTGCAAAGACCGGCGCAAAGCTGATCATTCCCGAGAAGGTCGGCTGCATGGTTACCGAGTAATTCGGATTTTTCTTCCGCCGCAGGCAAATGCCTGCGGCGGTTTTTTATGCCCGCGGGATGTCCTCGATGCGAAAAAACGTTATAATTCCGGAATAATTATCGCCGAATCCAACACAATTTGCACATATTTCTGACGAGAAATTTGGAAATAGCGCAATTATTGTGTCTTGCACCGCAAGAAAGGTCACATTTGAAACAAAAAGCGCCGTTATTGCATGATGAATAACGAGGGTAGTTGGACTATAATAATTCCTGTAATCCCCGGCATATTGGGGAAAAGAACAGGAGGTATATTATGAAGAAAGCATTTGCACTGCTGCTGACCCTGGCTATGGCCCTTGGATGCCTGGCAGGCTGCGGCAATGGCAGCGCGTCCTCCGCCCCTGCTGAGTCCGTCGGTGCCGCTGCGGAATCCACCGCACCCGAGACACCGAAAGCAGAGACGGCGGCACCCGCTGATTCCACCCAGGAGGGCGAACCCTCCGCAGCCGAGCCTGCGGACAAGGGCGAATTTGTGCCCGGGGAAGCCAGCCTGCCCCTGGCCGACGGCGAAAGCCTAACCTATTTTGTCGAGCTGCCCGGCTATATGTCCATGTTCAATGTCAACAGCTATGATGACATTGACGCATTCAAGTATGCCGAGGAGATCACCGGTGTTGACATCGACTTTACCATTGTCAACAACGAATCCCTGGCCACCAACTTCCAGTTGATGATTGCATCCGGCGATATCACCGACATGGTAGCCGGTGCCGACCAGCAGTACACCAGCTCCAGCGCCATGATCGAGGACGGCGTTGCCATCGACCTGATGGACTATGAGGACGAGCTGCCCAACTACTGGAACACCCTGGATTACTACTCCGACTACAAGACCCTGGCCATCAACGAGGACGGCCAGATGCCCCAGGTCATTACCGTTTCCGATGACTACAAGGTTTCCGCCGGCCTCCAGATCCGTAAGGACTGGCTGGACGAGCTGGGCATGGATGTTCCCACCAACTATGACGAGATGCACGACGCGCTCACCGGCTTCAAGGAAAAGTTCGGTGCCAAGCGGGCACTGTTGCTGCTGGGCGACACCCAGATTAACGGCGCTTCTATCGTAGGCGGCCTGGGCTCCGTGGGCTTCTATCAGAACAACCCCCACAATATGTACGTAGAGGACGGCACCGTCTATAACGGTTTCCTGTCCGACGGCTACAAGGAATATCTCCAGATGATTGCACAGTGGTACAGCGAGGGTCTGATTGCCTCCGACTTCGCCACCGAGTCCAACGATCCCTTTACTTCCAACTCCGATACCTACATTCAGGGCGGCGATGCCGGTATCTGGTATGCGCAGTCCGACAACATGGATTCCAACATGACCTCCGGCAAGGAGCTGGATCCGAACTATGAGATCTGCGCCATGCCTGAGCCTGTGAAGGAGGAGGGCGAGACCTTCCACTTTGGCGATACCCGCATCGGTACTGCCGCCACCGGCAAGAACGTCTCCATCTCCGACTGCTGCGAGAATGTAGACCTGGCCTGCTCCTGGCTGGACTTCTGGTACACCAAAGAGGGCAGCGTTCTGGCCAACTATGGTCAGGAGGGCGTATCCTTCAACTATGACGCAGACGGCAACCCCGAGTTCACCGATCTGGTGCTCCACAATGAGGAGTTCCCCATGATCTCCTTTGCCACCACCTACTACACCCTGGCCTGCGTTCCCACCCTCCAGGACTATGACCGCATCTTCTCCGCCTACTCCCAGGCCAACCTGGACGCCATGGATCTGTGGACCGAGACCTCCGATGATCTCTACACCATCCCCGCACAGGTTGAGCTGAGCTATGAGGAATCCACCGAGTACGGTGATCTCTGGAGTGATATCTCCACCTATGCTTCCACCGAGGTTTTCAAGTTCGTCATGGGCGAGTACAACTTCGACTCCGACTGGGATGCCTTTGTGGAAAAGATCGAGTCCATGGGCATTCAGGACTGCATCGACATCTATCAGGACGCTTACGATCGTTATGAGGAAGCCTACGGACTGTAATCCGTAAATCACAAAATGACCTGTCGGAGTTCCGGCAGGTCATTTTTGTGCGATGGATGGGCAAATCAAAACCGTGCCGGAGAAATCCGACACGGTTTTGTGCTGCGTTGATAAGATTAGATGGTCAGGGTCAGAGCGCCGGTATAGATGCCGGGAACCAGAGCGGTTTCCTTGCCGTCTACCAGCAGGGTGCCCACGACGCTGGAGGTGTCGTCGATGGTCAGGGAACTGAGGTAAGAGGTGCCTGCCACGGTCCAGGTTGCACCGTTCTTCAGCGTGACGATCACGCCGTTGTTGACCACGGGCTGGGCGGTGTTAATGACCTCACCCAATTCCTCGCAGTTGTCCTTAAAGACCTTCTCTACGCGATGGAGGGCCTTAGAAGCGGAGATAATACCGGTGACTGCTGCGTTGTCAAAGGTCAGGGCCATGTTGCGAACGCCGTCATAGCCGTTGCCCTTTGCACCGGGGCCGCCAGGACCACCGCCAGGGCCGCCAGGACCACCGCCAGGGCCGCCGGGACCCTCGGGACCTGCGCCGGGAGGAGGCGCCATCTCCATCTTGGGGCCGGTATCGCCCTTCTTTCCGGTGGAGCCGTTGTAGAAGTCACCGGTGACGGTCATGTCCTTGAAGGTGGCAACGACGTCATAGGCCTCTCTTGCGGTTTTATTGTCATGGGTAGGATCAAAGGTGTCGTCCTCGGTGGGATCCTTGTAGTAACCGGCGGGATTGCCGGGGTCGTCGCTGTTCATCAGCTGGAGGATAATGCCGTTGCCGGGGGACAGTACGCAGTTATCCGCCTCAATGATGGGTGCGCAGCCCTTGACCACAACGGTGGTCTCGTCGGTGTTCATGACGGAGCCATCGGTAATCACCAGTTTGCCGCCCTCATTGCGGAAGCACATCACGGCGAAGCGGCCGGCATCCACCTTGGTGTTCTTGAACACGCCGGATGCGGTTTCGTTTGCCATAATCAGCGCATAATCGGGAACGTCGATGCGGCAGTCCTCAAAGGTGTCGATGCAGTCGCCGATGGAGAAGGCGCCGTAGCCGCTGGGGCCGGTGATGGCAATATCGCAGTTCTTGAGGTTCAGGCGGCAGCGGCGAACGCCGTCGGTAGACATAACGCCCCATGCCTCGGAGGTGATGGTGCAGTCCTCATACAGCGCGTCGGCGTAATCCGCCAGATTGGTGGCGCGGCAGTTGCCCCGGAGACCCAGCATCCAGGGAACGCGGCGCATATTGCCGGGCATGACATTGTCCTCGTAATCCCAGGGCAGCACGCCGTCCTCTGCGGAGATCTCGCAGTTCTTGACATAGAGCTTGGAGTGGCCGCCTGCAAACATGGCGCCGCGGGCTGCGCCCTTGGTGGTAATGCAGGAATCCTCCACGGTCAGCACTGCATCGTCGCCGGACATAATACCGGCGCCGTAGCCGATGAAGTCGTTGCCGCCGTTGCCCATCAGGGATACGTCAGCGCCGGAGATGGTATAGGGGCCCTTGCCGCCCACGCAGATGCCGTTGAAGTTCTCGTCACGGCTGGTGATGGAAACGTCCAGGCACTCGCCGTCCTTGACCTCGCCGTCGATGACGGCGGACAGCGCGGACTTTTCCTCGATCACGGCGCCGCCCTCGGCATAGATAGCGGCGCGGAACTGATAATTCCCATTGGGGATGGGATCCAGTACCTCCAGCACAATATCGCCCTCGTAATTGCCGGGGGCCGGAGCGACGCTCTCACCGTTGACGGTCATCACCAATGTTTTTCCTTCGGGGGCCTCCAGAGAAGCGCCGGGGAAAATGGTCAGTCCAAACAGCTCCGTGGTTTCCGGAACGATCCACTGACCCTCTACTTTCTGAAATGTTTTCACAGGAATACCTCCTTTTGTTTGTATCCAAACTAGATTAAGCATACGATAACATTTTACGAATTGCAAGTATCGTTTTGCGCAGGTCACTATCAAATCCTGCAAAAGCACTGCAAATCAAGGGAATATTTTTTTCATGGAGACGGCAAAAGGCAGGCTTCCGAGGATTCGAAGCCTGCCGAGGGGATGAAATGAAGGGTGAAATTCAGGTGTGCCGCTTCCAGGTGGAGGGCAGGAAGAAGATCATCAGAGGATAGATCTCCAGCCGTCCGGCCAGCATATCGAAAATCATGACAATTTTGCTGAGGAAGGAATAGCAGTCGAAATTCCCGGTGGGGCCTACCAGTTCCAGGCCGGGGCCGATGTTGTTGAAGGTCGCGGCGATGGCGGTGAAGTTTGTGGTGAGATCCAGTCCGTCCAGGCTGACGATCAGCAGAGAGACGGCGAATACCAGCACGTAAACCGCCAGATAGGCAAAGGTGTTCTGGAGCACGCTGCTGTCTACGGTTTTGCCGTCCATCTGAATGTGACGGATAGAACGGGGATGGGTCATCCGCCGCAGCTCCCGGGCCAGCGTCTTGATGTAGATGACAAGCCGGCTGACCTTAATGCCGCCGCCGGTGGAGCCTGCGCAGGCACCTATGAACATCAGCATGACCAATACCGTGCGGCTGTAGCTGGGCCAGAGGTTAAAGTCCGCGGTGGCGTAACCGGTGGTGGTCATCACCGAGGAGACGCTGAAGAATGCGTCCACGGTCTGTGCGCCATTCCCCAGGATTCCGGCATGACGCAGATCAAACAGAATGGTGATGGATGCAAAGAAGAACACGATCAGATACCAGCGGATCTCCTCCATTTTTACGGCGTCCTTGACTTTTCTCAAAATCACCAGGTAGTAGAAATTGAAGTTCATGCCGAACAGGGCCATGAAAACGGTGGTGACCCATTTGCAGAACATGGAGTATTCCGCATAGCTGGAATTCAGCACACCGAAGCCGCCGGTACCGGCTGTACCAAAGGTCAGGCACAGGGCCTCAAAGGGCATCATGCCGCCGATGCACAGGAGGATGAAGTCCACAATGGACAGTCCCAGATAGATGCCGTAGAGCCAAATGGCGGACTGCCGCAGCTTCGGCACCAGCTTACCCACTGTGGGGCCGGGGGATTCTGCCCGCATCAGGTGGAGGTTCTGCCCCCCTGCCATGGGGAGAATGGCCAGCATAAACACCAGAACGCCCATGCCGCCAATCCAGTGGGAAAAGCTCCGCCAGAACAGCATACAGTGATCCATGGATTCTACTTCATACAGAATGCTGGCGCCGGTGGTGGTAAAGCCTGAGACCATCTCAAACAGGGCGTTGATATAGTGGGGGATCTGGCCGGTCATGCAGAAGGGCACCGCGCCCACGGCGCTGAGGGTCAGCCAGCTGAGGGCCGTTGCCACAAAGCCCTCTCGGGCGTAGATGGCCGTGTTTTTCGGCTTGCGCAGAATGGGAATTGCCCCGATGATAGCCGCCGCAGCTGCGCAAATCACAAAAGACAGGGCGCTTTTTTCACCGTAGATCAGCCCAACCAGAGCAGGCAGCAGCATGAGCCCCGCCTCAATCTCCATCACCGCGCCGACGATATAGGCAATCATGGAAAGGTTCATCTTAGTACCTCACTATGTCGCCCAGATCCCGGATGCCCTTGTGGGTGGTGACCACAACCACAATGTCGCCCTCCCGGATGGTATCCTGCCCGGTGGGGGTGATGATTTTGCCCTGGCGGTTGATGCTGCATACCAGCAGATTCTTTTTCAGTCCCAGCTGCTGGAGGGGCACGCCGATGATATTGGTGGAGCCGGGGCGCACCACAAACTCCATGGCCTCCACCCGGCCGTCCAGCATCCGGTACAGGGTTTCCACATTGTTGCCGCTGGCATTTTCCAGGGCGCGGACATACCGGACAATGACTTCGGCGGTGATATTCTTGGGATAGATGACGCTGCCCAGGGGAAGCTCATCCACCACCTCCTCAAAGCTGATTCTGCCGATTTTTGTGATGACCTTGGCCTTGGAGATCTTTTCGGCATACAGAGCCAACATGATGTTCTCCTCGTCCAAACCGGTGAGGCAGACAAAGGCCTCGGCATCCCGGAGCCCCTCCTCCTGGAGTAGCTGCTTGTCGGTGGAGTCGCCGTGGATGATATGGGCCTTGGGCACCCGCTCGGCCAGTTCTTCACACCGCGCAAGATTATTTTCGATGATTTTTACCTGGAGTCCGGCCTTTTGCAGCATCAGGGTCAGGTAAACTGCGGTATTTCCGCCGCCTGCAATGAGTACGGAATGGATCGCCCGTTTCCGCAGCCGCAGCCGCTGGAGCACGGAGCCGATCTCCGCCATGGGGATGATCACGGAGATTTTGTCCCCGGCCTTTAAGTCGGTGTTGCCGCTGGGGATCACCACTTCACCGGCGCGCTCCCGAATGCACACCAGCATTTTGCCTCCCAGCATATTGTTGATGGCCATCATGTTCTTGCCGTCCAGCGGACTGCCGGGGGCGATCTGGAAGCGGATCATGTTGACCTTGCCCTTGTCGAAGGTGTCCACATCCAGGGCCGAGGGGATTTGCAGCAAACGGAAAATGTCCTGTGCCGCCGCCCATTCGGGGTTGATGACCATGGCAAGGCCCAAATCGTCCTTGATATAGTGGATGTCCGCATAATAGCCGGGATTCCGCACCCGGGCAATGGTCTGGCAGTTGCCGACCTTTCGGGCAATCAGGCAGGAGAGCATATTCAGCTCGTCCTGGTCCGTTACGGCAATCAGCAGGTCGGCGTCCCGGACACCAGCCTCTACCTGGGTCTGATAGCTGGTGCCGTTGCCCAGCACTGCCTGAACGTCCATGGAGTTGACGGCATCGTCCAGGCGCTCCTGATCGGTGTCAATGAGTGTAATGGCGTGATTTTCCTGACAAAGCTGCTCTGCCAGGGTCAGGCCAACCTTTCCACAGCCAACAATGATGATATTCATAGATTCCCTCTTTTTTCATCCCGCTCACAAAGGGCGGGGCAATATATAAATTAAGTGCGGTGAATGCGGCGGAGGACGGCCTGGAGCTCCTCCAGACGCAATACCACTGCCAACAGGAAATAGACGATCACACCGGAAACCGTGGGCAGGCCCACCTGCAATACCCGGGCGATCAGTCCGTCGCCAAGATGCAGCGAAAGCACATGACCTACCGCCCACACGGCCACAGCCATGGCGGCGGTGCAGAGAAGCATTTTGAGCATACCGCTCCAGAACTGCCGGTTCATCATCTTGGGATACCGGCGCAGGGTGGGGATCAGCAGCAAAATGGCGCTGACCGCAGAGCTGGCGGCGGTGGCGATGGCAAGTCCGGCCACGTCCAGCCGGTTCGACAGAACCAGGCAGAGCACCAGATTGACCACAATGGAAACCGCACCGGAAATCATCGGCACTTTTCCGTTCTGCTGAGCGTAAAATGCCCGGGAGAGTACGTTTTGGATGCCGTAGCCCACCATGCCAAGACTCATAAAGCACAGGGCGCGGGCGGTAATCTGGGTGGAAAATGCATCCCAGGTTTTGTACTGATACAGCAGCCGCACCAGAGGCTCGGACAAAAGCATCAGTCCGGCGGTCATGGGCAGCAGCAGGAACAGCATCCCCCGCAGGGTGCCGCCGATAAGATTTCCCAACTCCTCGTCCTGGCCCACGGAGGAGAGCCGACTCATCTCCGGGAACATGACATTGGTGATGGACAGCACCAGAATGCCCGCCACCATGGTATACAGGGTGTTGGCGTATTCCATGGCGCTGGCACCGGCTCCCTCAAACAGGAAGGAGGCGAACCGGGTGGAAATCAGCTGATTCACCGGCTGGATCCAGGTGGAAATCATCACCGGCAGCATCAGGGTAAAGACGTTTTTCAGGGCCGGATGCCGGAGGCAGGGACGATAGTGAAATTTGTTCTTGTGGAGCCAGGGCATCTGCATCAGTGCCTGCACGGCCCAGCCCAGCAAAAACGCCCAGGCCAGTCCGTAAATTCCAAACTTGCGGCAGAACAGCAGGTAGTAGAGAATGATGATGCCGTTGGAGGCCGCGCTCAGGGCCGCAGGAATGTAAAACTCCCCCATGGACTGGAGCGCTCCGACCATGGAGAAGGCAATGCCGGTGAAGAATACCGTGGGGAACAGAAGCCGAAGCAGCCGGGCACAGAGGGCGGCAGTTTCAGCGTCAAAGCCCTGGGCCAGCAGGCCTACCAGTGGCTGGGCAAATACCATGCCCAGAAGACTCATGGCAGCGGTGAGGAGGCCCATCCAGGTAAAGAAGCAGCGGGAGAGCCGGAAGGCATCTTCCTTGCCGTGCTGCTCCATCCGCTGGGCGAACACGGGGATAAAGCTGGCGGAGATGGCGGCGGCAAAAATCGCGTCGAAAAACGTTCTGGGAATCCGGCTGGCGGTGAGAAACGCAGCGCTTTCCATTCCGGTGCCGAAGTTGTGGCCCAGAAGCATATCCCGCACCAGACCCAGCACCTTGCCCAGCATGGTGATGCCCATAATCAGGCCCACCGTTTTTATGTGATTTTTCTTGTTATCCAAATGATTTTCTCGCTTTCGTAACGATGAAAAATGGTATGATCCGTTGCCCTCCAGTATAGCACAGCCCCCCACGGAAGTCAATCTGAGGGGGCGCGTCCGTGGCGGGAAAAGGGCGCGAAAAATCTCCCCCGGCAGAAAGCCGAGGGAGACCGGTGCAGCGGGAATCAGTGAATATCCTGACCCAGCATATACTTCTTCATGGGGACATAGAGCAGGCCGAAGATCACCAGCGTAATGACGATGTTGGGGCCCATGTAAGCGATGTTGTAGAGCAGGGAATAGATCCAGGGAGAGGTCATGGTCATGCCGAAGAAGGTATCGGGCATATAGGCGGCCCAGATGGTTGCGCCAACCACATAGTGTACCAGGAACCGGGCAACGCCGCCGATCAGGGTGCCCCAGAAGACACCCAGCTTCTTGCCCTTCATGAGACCGGCCAGACCCAGCACGGTGAAGGCCAGGAGATAGTCGCCGATGATGGACTGCCAGCCGATGGCAAAGCCGCCGTCAAACATGAACTGGAGTACGCCGAACACGAAGCCGGCCAGCAGACCGCTGCCAAGACCCCAACGCACGGAGAAGAGAATGATGGGCACCATGGCCAGGACGATGGAACCGCCCCAGGGCATTTCCCACAGCTTGATGTAGCTGAGAATCTGTGCAATGGCCACCATGATAGCGCCCTCGCACAGGCGGCGAAGATTGTTTTTCATAGAGATTCCTCCTCAAAAAATTGACCGCATTGCAAACACGGAAGCAATGCGGCTAAAGAGGAGCTTTTCGAGAAGTCTTTTCCTACGCCGGTATCATCCGTATCAGGTTCACGGGTCAGCGCACGGTTTTGCACAATCTCAGCCGGATCGTCCGGCCCCCCGAAGACAGTTTCCTATTCACTTTGCGGTACTGCTACCATTGTAGCGAAAAGGGGCGCCCATGTCAATCCACAGATGCCCCAAGTTTTTTGAGTACAGAGGTAAAATATTCTGGCAGTTCGCAGGTAACGGTGGTCAGTTCGCCGGTGCGGGGGTGCCGGAAGGTCAGACTTCTGGCGTGAAGGCACTGGCTGGTGAGACCGAACTCCTTGCCCCGGCCATAGACCATGTCTCCCACAATGGGGTGGTTCTGCCAGGCAAGATGGACGCGAATCTGATGGGTTCGTCCGGTTTCCAGCCTGAGCCGCAGATGGGTGTAGCCGGGATAGCGGGCGATGACCTCGTAATGGGTGACGGCAGGGCGGCTGTTCTTCTCCGTCACCGCCATTTTCTTGCGGTCAATGGGGTGACGGCCGATGGGCGCATTGATGGTGCCGGAATCCTGCCTCATATTGCCCACCACAATGGCTTCATACACCCGGGACAGGGAATGGTCCTTCAGCTGCTCTGCCAAGGCCTGATGGGCAAAGTCGTTTTTTGCAGCAATCAGAAGACCGCTGGTGTCCATGTCGATCCTATGGACAATGCCGGGACGAAGCTCGCCGTTGATGCCGGAGAGGGAATCGCCGCAGTGATACATCAGCGCATTGACCAGCGTCCCGCTCCAATGACCGGGCGCGGGATGCACCACAAGGCCCTTGGGCTTGTTGATGACCACCACATCGTTGTCCTCATAGCGGATGTCCAGGTGGATATTCTCGGGCATCAGCTCCACCGGCTCCGGCTGAGGCAGCTCAAAGGAGAGTTCATCGCCTGCGCGGGTTTTATAGTTCTTTTTTACCGGCGCGCCGTTGACGGAAACCTGGCCTTTTTCCAGCAGCTGCTGTGCAGCGCTGCGGCTGAGACCGTCTACCTCACCGGCCAGAAACACGTCGATGCGAAGGCCGTCTTGATTACACAGAAGGATCATGGGGCGCGTCCTCCTTTTTCTTGTCGTGGAGGAACAGATAGTAGATGCAGAACAGGATTCCGCCCACTACCACAAAAATATCGGCCACATTGAAAATGGCGAAGTGCATGAACTGCACCTCAAACATATCCACCACATAGCCGTACAGGCAGCGGTCAATGAGGTTGCCGACGGCCCCGGCCAATACCAGCACCCAAGACCATTTGCCCAGGGGATGCCGCAAACGCCCGGTGAGCAGCACCCACACACCGAAGATCACAAAGGCCACCGTCAGGATCACAAAGAACCAGCGGGCCCCGGACAGCATGGAAAATGCCGCGCCGGTGTTGTGAATATGGGCCAGGGCCAGAATGCCCGGAAGAAACGGCACCGAGCTCCCCAGGGGAATGTTTGTTTTTACAAGATATTTTACCAGCTGATCCAGAAGAACCAGCAGAACGATTACGATGGTTGCAAGCAAGTGTCAGATCCTCCTCAGTGCAGGGCGCCGGGCTGGGGCAGCTGGACGGAAAACTCCAGGAACGTATCGTTCCGGGAATAGGTGATGCCGCTGTCCGGCACCGTAAGGCCACAGTTTTCCAGCACCGTCATAATGCCGCCCTGGTCAATGAGCGCCCGGATGGCAGCGTCATAGTCCTCCCGGCGGTCAAACCGAACCAGCAGCCAGCCGTCTCCCTGAGCTGCGGCATTTCGCAGCAGCGATTCATAGGAAACGCTGTCCCAGGAGGAGAGCTGCAGGCCGGACTGGCGATAATAATTATAGGTGGTGGCGGTACACACAGGCACCGGCAGGGCGGAATCCAGGGTGTGATCCCGGTACATTTCCTCGTCGGTGAGCATGAAATAGGTGTAGTCCAAAGACGTTCCGGGATTGCCGTTTTCGTCCACGGGATCGCCCCAGGTTACGTCCACCTGATACCAGTCGCCGCCGCATTTTACAATGTTCCAGCCGTGGTTTTCGCCACCTTTTCCGGTGCCCAAAGCAAGGGTGCAGGGGATGCCCAGCTGATGCATGAGATACTGAAAGCTCTTGGCATATCCGGCGCAAGTGGCCCGGTGCTGGGTCATCAGGCAGATCATGCTCTGATCCTGCACGTCCAGCACATAGTCGGTGTTCTCGATCAAATAGCGGTACACGCCCAGAATCTTCTCATAATCGCTTCCCGCTCCGGCGATGGACTGGAAGCAGGCGGCGGTAAAGGCGTCCACCTGGGGAATCAGCCCGTCGATTTCCTCCACGCTCAGGGTATAGGAGAGGGTAACGCTGGTGCTGTCACCCAACAGGGGCGTGGAGGCGGTGGAATAGGTGCCCTCGCCGTCAAACCAGAAATACTCCGGATGATCCGCCCGCAGGGCCGTTAAGCACAGGCGCACCTGATCCTGGGAAATGTCCACATCCACCGGCTCATCACTGCGGCGGGCCGCGATGTCGTTTAATTGGTCATAAATCGCCTGCAAATCCGGCTCCAGCTGCGCCCGGGCCCAAAGCTCGGGACTGCTGCAAGCCATCAGAGCAGGCTGATAGGTATCAGCCTGCCGCTGGGTCTGGGCGGCATATAAATCATTCTGCTCCCGGGGGCCTACCGCCTGCTCGGTTCGAAGTGCGGGCAGACTGCATCCTGTAAGCAGTACGGTCAGCAGCAGGGCTGCCGAAATGGTTCGTTTCATAGCGTCCTCCCTGGGTGCTGCCCCATATGGTTTATGAGACAACATGAGGCCCGCAGTGCGGACCTCAATTGGGTAATGTTACTGGCGTCTTTTGCTCTTGGTCCGATGATCGGAATATTGTTTGATGGAGGAAATCTTGCTGTCGGAATCCGCCATAAACTGCTTGAGCATATCGTCAAAGGACTGGGGCTCCTTGGGGCCGCTGGGACGGGCTGCACCCCGCTGGCGCTGATCGTAGCCGCCGCGATTGCCGCTTCTCTGGGGACGTTCGCCCCGATCACTCCGGTCGCCTCGATCACCGCGATCGCCGCGATCATTCCGGGGGCCGCGATTGTCGCTGCGTCCGGTACGGGCCGGGGGATCCATGGTCTTCTTGATGGACAGATTGATCTTGCCCTGATCCATGGCGATGATTTTTACCTTTACATCCTGTCCGATGGTGAGATACTCGTTGATATCACTGACGTAAGCGTGGGCGATCTCAGAGATATGTACCATGCCGGTCTTGTTGCCGGGCAGGGCCACAAATGCGCCGAACTTTGTAATGCCAGTGACCTTTCCTTCCACAATTGCTCCTACTGCAAGCTCCATACTAAGGTTTTGTCCTCCTTTATTTTTGGGCACCGCTTCGATGCCGCTCCGGCTTCGCCGAACCATTTATCCGCCATCAAAAAAGACCAGATCCTCCGGGCAGACATAGCCAAGCCGCCGCAGCATATCGGCCTCCGTCGCTGGGGCCTGAGCCGCATCAATCCGCCGGGTGAGAGCGGCGATGTCGTTTTGGACTGTGGTGATGCTTTGATCCAGCGCCTGGGCCTCCTGCATTTTGGAGGTCAGCGAGGCGGCCAGCGTTCCCAGCTGCCACGCGGTGGCGGCAGTGAGCAAGAGAATCAGCAGCTTGGTTCCTCTGTATTTCATGGGCTGAAATGGCACTCCTTTTCGGCGTGCTCTTTTTCCATGGCAAAAATGGTATTATGCTTATTGTACCCCATTTCCATGAAGTTGAAAAGAGCTTTTTTTCAAGTTTTCGCAAAAAAATCACACTTTTTTTGCATTGGGTTCGGATTTTGCGGAACAGCGCAGCCAGGACGCCCAGAAACCGCCGCCAAAGCCGCAAAATCGGGGGGCTCAGGGTGAGAAAATACAGCCCGCCGCCGGTGATAATCCCAAGGCACTGATAGATGCGCAGGCCGCCGGTATAGAGGGAAAGCCCCAGCAGTCCCAGAAGAAAGCACAGGGAAAAGAGTAGATCCAGCGGCACAGTCAGCCCGTGCCAGGTTTGACGCAGGCCCCGGCCCAGATCATAGAGAATTGCCAGCCCCAGCCCCACCAGCACCGCCCAGAGCAGCGACATCCCCTGGGCGTCCAGCGGAAGAATCACCGGAACAGCCTCTGGAGAAAGCTGCCCTGGGTTTTGGCACTTTCTTCATAGCTCAGGCTGTCTACCTGACCGGACAGGCGCACCTCGCCCGCCTCCAGGTTCAGCTGCTCCACATGGAGACTGGCGCCCCGGATGGTCAGCGTCCCCTGGGCGGTTTCCAATACGGCCAATGCCTCGTCAAAGCTGACCGCCTCCGTCACCCCGGAGACCGACAGCTGATTGCGGCCCTCCAGCGTCAGCCGGTGGGCCATTGCGGGTATGATTTCCTTGCCTGTCGTTACCATTCTCGTTTCCTCCCCGGTTGTCTCATAGAAGTATATTCCCGTGGGGCGGGAGATATGACGGCTTTTCCCGGAAAGATTGGGGCAGGGAAAGAGAAAATCCATTGACAACATTGGCGTTTTGTACTAAAATGGGCATAACGCAAGGATGAAAAAGCAGTACCGGGGATTCCTTCGGCTCAGAGAGCGGGCCATTGGCTGAAAGCCTGCACGAAGCTCCTCGGGAAGGACATTTTCGGAGCGGGCGTATAAGGTTTATGCCGAAGTCGCAGGCTGTCCCGCCAAACGGGAAGAAAGGGCGTTTTTCGCCGAAATTGGGTGGCACCACGAAGTCAGTTTGGCTCTCGTCCCATGGAGAGGGACGGGAGTTTTTTGTGTCTCCCGCCAAAATCGTATTATTTTCAAGGCAATATCGCACAAATCGGCAGAATCCGCAGGCGTATTTGGGCGGTGCTGCCTTAAAGAAAGGAATTTGAATATGGACAAGATCAAACCCCGCACCCTGTCCGGGTTTATGGAGCTGCTGCCTGCACCTCAGCAGCAGATGGAGCGGTTTATGGAAATCCTCCGCCAGACCTACAGCCTCTACGGCTTTACCCCCCTGGACACCCCCATCATCGAGGACGCGCAGATTCTCCTGGCAAAGGGCGGCGGCGAAACGGAAAAGCAGATTTATCGCTTCCAGAAGGGCGACAGCGATCTGGCTCTGCGGTTCGACCTGACCGTGCCTCTGGCCAAGTATGTGGCGCTCCACTATGGCGAGCTGACGTTCCCCTTCCGCCGGTTCCAGATCGGCAAGGTCTACCGGGGCGAGCGGGCCCAGAGAGGCCGGTTCCGGGAATTTTATCAGGCGGATATCGACATCATCGGCGACGGCAAGCTGGACATTATGAACGAGGCGGAAATTCCGTCCATCATCTACAAGACCTTCTCCCGGCTGGGCCTGAAGCGGTTCCAGATCCGGGTGAACAACCGGAAGATCCTCAACGGCTTCTATGCCATGCTTGGCCTGACCGAGCAGTCCGCCGCCGTGATGCGCACCGTGGACAAGCTGGACAAGATCGGCGCAGAGAAGGTGAAGGTACTGCTGATGGAGGATGTGGGCGTTGCCGGGGAGGCCGCCGACGAGATCCTCAAGTTTATCGCCATCACCGGCAGCAATGAGGAAGTCCTTGATGCCCTCAAGGGCTATGTGGGCAGAAACGAGATGTTCGATCAGGGCTATGAAGAGCTGTGCACCGTGGCCCAGTATCTGGGCGCATTCGGCGTGCCCCAAGAGAACTTCCGGGTGGATCTCACCATTGCCCGGGGTCTCGACTACTACACCGGCACCGTTTATGAGACCGCTATGCTGGATCATCCCGAGATCGGCTCCATCTGCTCCGGCGGACGGTACGACAATCTGGCGGAGTATTACACCGATAAGCCCCTGCCCGGCGTGGGTATATCCATCGGCGTGACCCGGCTGTTCTATGTGCTGGGCGAGCAGGGCATGCTGAATGATGAGCTGGTAACTGCACCCGCCGATGTGCTGGTGCTGCCCATGACCGAGGATATGGGCCCCGCCATCACCGCCGCAACCGCACTGCGGGAGGCCGGCATTCGGACTCAGATCTACAGCGAAAAGAAGAAGTTCAAGGCAAAGATGTCCTACTGCTCCAAGCTGGGCATTCCTTTTGCCGTGCTGCTGGGCGAGGATGAGATTGCGCAGAATAAGCTGTCGGTGAAAAATTTTGCCACCGGCGAGCAGGTCACCGTTTCTGCGGAGGAGGCCATCGCGCTGATCCGTCAGGAGCTGGATGCCCGCGCCGGCGGAACCGTAATCGTGGAAAAATAATCTCAGGAGGAAAATCATGTTTCAATCCAGAACCCATACCTGCGGAGAGCTGCGGCTTTCCGATGCAGGCAAAACCGTAACCCTGGCCGGGTGGATGGAGAATGTCCGGGAGGTGGGCAGCAACTTTGCGTTTGTTGTGCTCCGGGACTTCTACGGCACCACTCAGGTGGTCATTGAATCCGAGGAAATGATGGCGGTGGTGAAGCCCCTGAACAAGGAGTCCACCATCTCCGTCACCGGCATCGTCCGGGAGCGGGAGAGCAAGAACAAAAAGATCCCCACCGGCGAGATCGAAGTGGTTCCCACCGAGATCAAGGTACTGGGCCGCTGCCGCTATAACGAGCTGCCCTTTGAGATCAACCGCAGCCGGGAGGCCGACGAGACCCAGCGGCTGAAGTACCGCTACCTGGACCTGAGAAATCCTGCGGTGAAGCAGAACATCATTCTCCGGTGCAATGTTGTTGCCGCTCTGCGTCAGGCCATGACCGAGCACGGCTTTATGGAGATCACCACCCCCATTCTCACCGCATCCTCTCCTGAGGGCGCAAGAGACTATCTGGTGCCCGCCAGAAAGCATCCCGGCAAGTTCTATGCCCTGCCCCAGGCTCCCCAGCAGTTCAAGCAGCTGCTGATGACCGCAGGCTTTGACCGCTATTTCCAGATTGCGCCCTGCTTCCGGGATGAGGACGCCCGTGGTGACCGTTCTCCCGGCGAGTTCTATCAGATGGATATGGAGATGGCCTTTGCCAGCCAGGAGGATGTGTTCGCAGTGCTGGAGGACGTGCTGCCTCCCATTTTCGCCAAATACGGCACCTATCATATCGCCTCCGACGCCCCCTTCCGCCGGATCCCCTACCGTCAGGCCATGGAGGAGTACGGCTCCGATAAGCCCGACCTGCGCATTGATCTGAAGGTGCAGGACGTGACCGAGCTGCTCTCCGGCATCGGCTTCGGCCCCTTCGAGGGCAACGTAGTCAAGGCGGTGGCCGTATCCGACTGCACACTGGCCCGAAAGGCAACCGACAAGCTCTGCGCCGAGGTTGAGGTACAGGCCGGTCAGAAGCCCTACTGGTTCAAGATGGACGACAAGGGCGCCATTGCAGGCGGTATTGCAAAGTTCATCAACGCCGATCCCGCCATTGCGGAAAAGGTCGCTGAGGCCCTGAATCTCCGGCCGGGCACCCTGGTATTCCTGTCCACTGGCAAGCTGGGTGAGGCCCAGAAGACCGCCGGTGTGATGCGCAAGCTGCTGGGTGCCGCTTGCGAAGGCCACATGGACAAGGAGCGCTATGAGTTCTGCTGGATCGTAGACTTCCCCATGTATGAAATCGGCGAGGAATCCGGGGAGCTGGAGTTCTGCCACAACCCCTTCTCCATGCCCTCCGGCGGCCTGGAGACCCTGCTGAAGGCAGAGCGGGGCGAGATGGATCCCCTGGACATTTTGGCAGACCAGTATGACCTGGTTTGCAACGGCGTAGAGCTGTCCTCCGGCGCAGTCCGGAACCACGATCCCGAGATCATGGTCAAGGCCTTTGAGATGGTCCGCCTGGGCGAGGACGATGTAAAGTCCCGGTTCCCGGCCATGTACAATGCCTTCTGCTACGGTGCGCCTCCCCATGCGGGCATCGCTCCCGGCGTAGACCGTATGGTCATGCTGCTGTCCGGCGAGGAGTCCATCCGCGAGGTCATTGCGTTCCCCATGAACAAAAACGCACAGGACATTATGATGGGTGCGCCCTCCACCGTAGAGCAGTCTCAGCTGGATGAACTGCATATCCAAATCAATCTTCCCGCAGAGGAGTAAGGAATAACAAACTCATAGGCAATATTTGTGCCGGAATTCCTTCGGGAACGTAAAAAAAGTTCTTGTAGATTCCGCAATTTTGCACTATAATAGGGAAACAGAAGAAAAAACTTTTAGGAGGATATACAAATGAAACATATTGAAGCCGATGTTGTACTCGTTGGCGGCGGCATGTCCGGCCTCTGCGCTGCAACCCAGGCACAGGAGTCCCTGAACGCTACCGGCGGCGGCTCCGTTGTTGTTTTTGAGAAGTCCGGCACCATTGGCGGCGCAGCCAACATGGGCATGGCTTTCTTCGCCGTTGAGTCCCAGCTCCAGAAGGAGACCATGACCAACGACTACACCAAGGACGAGGCCTTTAACTTCTTCATGGAGTATACCCACTGGCGTTCCGACGCCAAGCTGGTTCGTCGCTGGTTCAATATGTCCGGTGAAACCGTACAGTGGATGCAGGACAAGGGCGTTGAGTTCCTGGGCGTATTCAAGTACTTCAAGAACTCCAAGGCTACCCAGCACATGGTCAAGCTCCCCGGCTCCAACAAGCCCACCGAGCGCTGCGCTTCCGTTATGATCAAGACCGTCACCGAGTATGCGCGTGAGATCGGCGTTGAGTTCAACCTGAATACCCCCGTCAAGCAGCTGCTCACCGGCTCCAAGGGTCAGGCCCGCGGCGTTATCGCTGTTGGCGAGGACGGCGAGGAGATCGAGTGCCTGGCAAATGCCGTGATTGTCACCACCGGCGGCATCGGCAACAATGTTGACATGATCGAGAAGCACATGGGCTGGAAGTGGGGCGTTGATATGTTCACCTTCCGTATCCCCGGCCTGGACGGCGACGGCATGAATATGCTCTGGGCTCTGGGTGCAAAGCAGGCAAAGGTCAACATGGAGGTTACCTACAACACCCCCGGTACCACCGACGTGTTCAAGACCCTGTCCGAGACCATGCGTCAGCCCAACCTGATGGTGAACCTGGACGGCAAGCGTTTCATCAACGAGGCCATCATGGACAACACCACCTACACCGGCAACTCCCTGCTGCTCCAGAAGAAGCACATGGGCATTTCCATCATCGACTCCACCATTGTAGACTACTACAAGAAGAACGGTCTCGATTATATCACCTATCATCACGGCATCACCAACCTGGACAACTGGGAGCGTGAGAAGGAGCTGTACTTCTCCGGCGCTCAGTCTGCCGGCGGCAATAACGTCTTCGCCAGCGAGGATAAGGAAGTTTCCTATGCTTCCGACAACCAGGAGCACAACTTCTTCGAGTGCCAGACCATCGAGGAGATCGCCGAGAAGACCGGCGTGAACCTGGAGAACCTGAAGAAGACCATCGAGGAGTACAACGCCATGTGCAACGGCACCCAGGCCGGCTACGACTGGCAGTTCACCAAGCCCGCCAAGTTCCTCAAGCCCCTGCTGAAGGGACCCTACTATGTGGCTCGTCACTTCCCCTCCGGCTACGGTTCCCTGGGCGGCATTCAGGTCAACGAGAACATGCAGGTTCTCGACACCGAGCTCGAGCCCATGCCCGGCTTCTATGCCTGCGGCACCGACACCGCTACCGTGTTCGCTGATTCCTACTGCTTCTATCATCCCGGCTCCACCATGTCCTACGCCATCAACTCCGGCCGTATCGCCGGTATGGAGGCTGTAGCCTACATGGATTCCGACGAGTTCATCGATCCCGAGGACTAATCTTCCAAAGCGAAATTACGGGCAACCCGCTAGGGCTGCCCGTTTTGGTAGTGGTTAAATCCATTTGCGTAATTTCCAAGAATTCTACAAGGAGGTATGTATTTTGAGAAGAAGAAATTTTAGAGAATGGTTGCTTTGGGGGGCATGTGTAGCAGGAATTTCGCTAAGTTGTTGTGTATTGCCTGTAATGGCAACTGATATGGAAAGTCAGAATGTTGCAGATGAGGTGGACAGAATTTATTCTGCGGTTACATCATCTTCGGATTATACAGTTGAGGAGATTTGCTATGTTCTCGAAAATGATGAGGAAACAGGGGCGGAGCTTCTAAAATACTTGGATTCTATTGCATTACCAGCGGAATGCGATGGCACCGAGGCGGACTTAGGGAGAACTGCAAAGGAAGATGAGACGAGGAGTTATTCGGTCGAATATAATGCGGAGACAGGCGAGGAGAAGATCGTGTATGACGATTTTTCGGATGAGGAATCGGAAGTAAGCCTGCTGAAGCAAGATGGAGCGTGGACATTAGCGTTAGCGCCGAGGTCGTATGCAGACTGGACAGAGGAGAACCCACAGAGTTGGGCAGACACGAAGACTATTTTCAAGTTGTATATATGGCCGCAGGATTATGCTAATGTATTTGAAGGAACGGGGTTTAGAATCTCGAAGAATTACATTGCGACAGCGGGGCATTGCATATATTGTAGCGATTATAAGGGTTGGGCTGGAAAAATTCTGTGCGTTCCTGCATATAGGGTGTCGGACCCTACAAATCCTCTTGGATCATCTGCTGTAGTTGTTTCTAATATGGCGGTTGGTGGAAGATGGAGGACCGCGGAAGATATAGACGAGGATTGGGGCGTTTTGCAGCTAAAGACACCGATGACGACTGGGTATATAGCTAGAAGGTGTGTGGATGACATCAAGGGGGAGAGTGCAAGAATTGCAGGGTATCCTTTAGGAACCGAGCCATTAACCCTTTCCTGGGGCACTGTTACCAAGTCTGATGACAAGACTGCTCTGGCAAACTATACACGTTGTGGAGGACAGAGTGGGGCACCGGTTACAGATAGCAATGGTTACGTAATCGGCATTCATCGGGGTAGCTATGGTCTTGTGAACAAGAAAGGACAATTTGTAAAACTTGATACATATTTGTTCAATAAGCTAAATACCTACAATTGATATCGTAAATTAAAATGAGCCACACCTGGCTCTGCAATACGTGGGGTAAGGGGGGGCTTGTGATAGACTGGGGCATGCCAGCTTGAAGTGTGCTAGGACGAGGAAAATGTTTCCTGAAAGGTGGAAATAATGGATAAAATTGATATGCACGTACACACCACAGCCTCCGACGGCACCATGCGCCCGGAGCACGTGGTTTCTCTGGCAGCCATGCAGGGACTCAAGGCCATTGCCATCACCGACCATGACACCATGGACGGCATTGTAGAAGCGGGCAAGGCGGGGGAACTGATGGGCGTGACCATCATCCCCGGCATTGAGCTTTCCACGGACTATCAGGGCAAGGAAGTCCATGTGCTGGGCTATTTCCTGGACGAAAATGCCCCGGCGCTGAAGGAATATCAAAGCTGGGCAGCGGAAAAGCGTCAGGAGCGCAACGAGAAGATTCTGGAGCGGCTCCGGAAAAAGGGCTTCGAGATCACCATGGAGCAGCTGAAGGAGGCAAACCCCGATGCGGTGATCGGGCGGCCCCACATTGCCCGGAAGCTGGTAGAGCTTAGGGCAGTGGAAAACGTTTCCGAGGCGTTCCGGCGGTATCTGTCCGAGGGACGCAGCTGCTATGTGGCCCGGGAGCTCATTGGTTTTACGGATGCGGCACGGCTCATTAAGCGCTGCAACGGCGTGGCGGTGCTGGCCCATCCCCTCCAGTACGGCTATAATAAGAGCCAGTTGGATGCATTGGTCAAAACTGCGGCGCAGGCGGGCTTTTCCGGCATGGAAATCTACTACACCGGCTATACTGAAGCCGATCAGAAAAAGCTTTTTGATCTGGCGGAGAAGTATACCCTGCTGCCCACCGGCGGCAGTGATTTCCATGGGGATAACAAGCCCGGGGTACAGCTGGGCACCGGTGACGGCAAGCTGTCGGTTCCGGCGTATTTCCTGATTATGCTGGCCCAGAGCCAATATCAGTGAGAACAAGACGGACTGCCATGGGAGCTTATCACATCCCCGGCAGTCCGTTTTCCTATGCTTCGATGAAGACTTTGGAGACGTAGCCCTCTTTGCCGTCGTGGAGTACCCGGTACCAGTCGCCGTCTTCCCCCAGCAGACGGACGGTGTGTCCGTTGGGAATGGACGCAATGACTGGATAGTCCAGCCCCGGGCCGCTGCGAAGATTCAGCGTGCCATAGCTGAGGGCGACCACGCCGTCCCGAGGAAATGCACCACCGGGCTCCCGGAACGGAATGCCGAAATACTCTGTCAGCGCGAGAACAATGGTTCGGGCAATGAGCCCCAGGTTCTCGGTGATCCAGTTGGCGTCGGCCTCATTGTCGTGATAGGCCAGCTCGATGAACACCGAGGGGGCGCGGGTCTGCCGGACTTCTCCAATGGCGGTGGTGCCCAGGGCGCGCACCTTGCCCGGGTCGGGATAGATGGTGGAAAGGGCCTGGGCAATGAGATTTGCCGCCTTTTTGCCCTGGGTGCTGGAGGGGTAATAATAGACGTCGCTGCCCTGAATCTGCCCGTAGAGATTGGGCGGCGCGGCATTGGAATGGAGCGCCAGGTGGAGGTCATAATTTCCGCTGTTGCTCTGCCGGATGGACTGGGCAGCGGAACCGGTGGGGGAGTTTCGGCTATAGGTGATCCCCGAGGCGGTGAGATAAGGCTCCATGGCGTCCGCCAGCCGGTTCATCCAATATTCTTCGGAATTGCCGGTGACATAGAGATTGCCCTCCTGGGTGGACGGGCTGAGAAAAATGCTGGGCATAATAGGCTCCTTTCTAAGGGGCAACACCGTACAAATGCGTCTGCGGATTCTGACGGATCTTTTCCGCCAGAAATTCGTTCGTAAAACCTTGAAATACGCAAAGTATGTCTGCGGTTTTACACCTTTTTCTGACGAAAAATCTCCCGCCAGACGCACTTGCCGATTTGTGCGGTATTGCCTGCTGCTTGTTCCGAATTTCACATTGCATTCTATGCACCAGGACGGCAATTTTGTTCCGGTTTTGTGGAAAGCTTTGATTTTGGGAAAAATGCAGTGCCGTTCTGCATACTTCGCCGTTTTTTGCGGATACTTCCCAGAACAGCCCGTGGAAATTTGCAAAGTTTATGCAATTAGCCCCTTGACCGGGAAATCCTTTGAATGTATAATGGGCAGTAATCTGATATTATTCCAAAAGGCTATGATGGAAAAAAGTAATGGAATTCTCCGCCGTACAGAGAGCTGGGCAAGCTGAAAGCCAGCCGGCGCGTTTCACGAACGAACATCCCGGAGCCGCAGCTCGAACGTTCCAATGAATCAGTAGGGTGTGCCGCGGTCAGCGCGTTACAGCTGATGCTTAATCGCAATGAGCGGATTCGCAAGAATTCATATGGGTGGTACCACGGAAGTATTTGTTATGCCTTTCGTCCCATGTCTCTGCTAGAGACGGGATGAAGGGCATTTTTGTTTATGTTGGAAAGGGTGGTTTTCATGCTCAAGCGCACCATTTACTGCGGCGCACTGAGAGAGTCGGCAATTGGAAAGAATGAAACCGTCTGCGGCTGGGTACAGACCAAGCGCGACATGGGCGGCGTTGTATTCATCGACCTGAGAGACCGGGAAGGGATTTTGCAGGTGGTATTCGATGCCCGGGAGCTGTCGGCGGAGGAATTTACCGCGGCAGACCGACTGAAAAATGAGACGGTGATTGCGGTTCACGGCTATGTTCGGAAGCGCGATCCCGAGACGGTCAACCCCAAGTTGGAGACCGGCACCGTGGAGCTCCGGGCCAAGCAGCTGGAGGTGATCTCCGAGGCTGACCCGCTGCCCTTCTCTGTGGAGGATGGCACCAGCAATGAAGCTCTGCGGCTCAAGTACCGGTATCTGGATCTGCGCCGCCCCGAGATGATCGGCCGGCTGAAATTCCGCCATCGGGTGCAGAAATGCGCCGAGGATTATCTGGATGCCCACGGCTTCCTGTCCGTGGAGACCCCCATGCTGACGAAATCCACCCCCGAGGGCGCAAGAGACTATCTGGTTCCCTCCCGGGTACACAACGGCAAGTTCTATGCGCTGCCCCAGTCTCCCCAGATTTTTAAGCAGCTTTTGATGGTGGGCGGCATCGACCGGTACTATCAGGTGGCCCGGTGCTTCCGAGACGAGGATCTGCGGGCAGACCGTCAGCCGGAGTTCACCCAGGTGGATATGGAAATGAGCTTTGTGGAGCAGGAGGACGTGCTCCAGCATCTGGAGAGCATGTTCAAGTATATGTTCAAGGAGCTTATGGGCGTAGAATTCCCCGGCCCGTTCCCCCGCCACACCTGGACGGAGTGCATGGACAAGTACGGCTCCGATAAGCCTGACCTGCGATTTGATCTTCCCATTGTGGACCTGACGGAGACGGTGAAGGACTGCGGTTTCTCCGTATTCAAGAATGCCCTGAAAAAGGGCGGTGTGGTTCGCGCCATCAATGTTCGCGGTCATGCGGACTTCACCCGGACGGAGATCGAGATGCTCACCGACGAGGCGCTGCATCTGGGGGCCAAGGGCATGGCATGGATCGCATGGCGGCCCACCGGCGAAATCTACTCCATCCTTACCAAGTATTTTACCCAGGAGCAGATGGATGCGCTGCTGTCGGAGATGGACGCAGCTCCCGGCGACTTCATCCTGTTCTCTGCGGATAAGCTCGCCACTGTGCGCAAGGTGCTGGGCGGTCTGCGGCTGAAGCTGGCGGATCATCTGAATCTCCGCCGGGATGAGTGGAACATCCTGTTTGTCACCGACTTCCCCCAGTTTGAATACTCCGAGGAGGAGGAACGCTGGGTTTCCACCCATCATCCCTTTACCATGCCCTATCCCGAGGATGTGCAGTATCTGCTGAGTGATCCTGGACGGGTGCGGGCCCAGGCCTTTGATGTGGTGCTCAACGGCATCGAGCTGGGCAGCGGCTCCGTTCGTATCCATCAGCGGGAGGTTCAGAACCTGATGTTCGAGGCCCTGGGCTTCTCTCAGGAGCAGATCGATGAGCGGTTCGGCTTTATGGTCAATGCGTTCCGTTATGGCACGCCGCCCCACGCCGGTTTTGCATTCGGTCTGGACCGGTTTGTGATGCAGCTGACCAAGGCCGCCTCTCTGCGTGATGTCATCGCGTTCCCGAAGCTCAAGGATGCATCCTGCCCCCTGACCGATGCGCCCAACACCGTAGACGAGGAGCAGCTGGAGGTGCTGGGCATCGGCGCCCGGGACGAAAGCGGCGTAATGCGCGGTGCCAAAGCATCGAAGGATACCCAGTCCGGCATCGACATTCAGCACGTGGCCGACCTTTCCATGCTGAAAATCCCCGCCGGAGAGCAGGAGAGCATTCGGAAGGACCTGCTGGAGGTGGTGGCCTTTGCCGATCAGCTGGCAAAGATCGACACCACCGGCGTAGAACCCATGGCGCACATCGGCGGACTCCAGAACGTATGGCGGGAGGATACCGTCCGCCCGTCCGTCAATCGGGATCTGCTGCTGGAGAACGCACCGGCCAAGCAGGACGGCTATATCTTCGTACCCCAGGTGGTTGAGTAAGGAGGGACAAGCATGAACATCACGGAATTGACAGTAAAGCAGCTGGCAAAGGCGCTGGAGCAGAAGGAGCTCTCTGCCCGGGACGCTGCGGAAGCATATTTTTCCGCCATCGGACAGAAGGATGGCGATGTGGGCGCCTACCTGACCGTAACCCGGGAACTGGCGTTGCATCAGGCGACGGCTGTGGACGAAAAGCGGGCCAAGGGCGAGAAGCTCCCGGCACTGGCGGGCATCCCCTGCGGCATTAAGGATAATATCTGCACCAGGGGAACCACCACCACCTGCGCTTCGAAGATGCTGGAGCACTTTGTACCCCCCTATGACGCGGCGGTGATGGAAAAGCTCCAGGGCCAGCAGACCGTTATGCTGGGCAAGCTCAACATGGACGAATTTGCAATGGGCTCCTCCACGGAGAACTCCTATTATAAAGTGACCCGGAACCCCCGGAACCTTGACTGCGTTCCCGGCGGCTCCTCCGGCGGCTCTGCTGCGGCAGTGGCAGCGGGTGAGGCGGCCTTTACCCTGGGCTCCGATACCGGCGGATCCATTCGTCAGCCCGCTGCCTTCTGCGGTGTGGTTGGCATGAAGCCCACCTATGGTCTGGTCAGCCGCTATGGCCTGATCGCCTTTGCATCCTCGCTGGATCAGATCGGCCCCCTGACCCGGGACGTTTACGACAACGCCATGGTGCTGGAGACCATCTGTGGACAGGACAAGCGGGATTCCACCAGCCTGCCCGGTTCTGAGCTGAAACTCACCGCAGGCATTGAGAACGGCGTAAAGGGTATGCGGTTTGCCCTGCCCAAGGAGTATTTCTCCGATGCGCTGAACCCCGAAATCGCGGCGGCCATCCGTGCGGCGGCCCATCGGCTGGAGACCCTGGGCGCTCAGGTGGACGAGGTGAGCATCCGGGAGCTGGAATACGCGCTGCCTGCCTACTATGTTATCTCCTCTGCGGAAGCATCCTCCAACCTGGCCCGGTTTGACGGCGTGAAATACGGCTTCCGGGCGGAGAACGTAAAGGAAATCCATGATCTCTACAAGGAAACCCGTACCCAGGGCTTTGGTGCAGAGGTGAAGCGGCGGATTATGCTGGGCTCCTTTGTGCTGTCGGCGGGCTATTATGACGCTTATTATAAGAAGGCACTTCAGGTGCGGACGCTGCTCAAGGGCGCGTTTGACCGAGTGTTTGAGGGCTATGATGCGATCCTTGCACCGGTGGCGCCGACCACGGCTTACAAGATCGGCGAAAAGACCAAGGATCCCCTGGAGATGTACCTGGGCGACGTCTATACGGTGCCCGTGAATATTGCGGGACTTCCGGCGCTGTCCCTGCCCTGCGGCAGGGATCACGGCGGGCTGCCCATTGGAATGCAGCTGATCGGAAAGCCCTTCTCGGAGCCTACACTGTATCGGGCGGGCTTCGCCTTTGAGCAGGATGGAGGTAGTGAGGCATGATTGCAAATTATGAGATGGTCATTGGACTGGAGGTCCATGTAGAGCTGAAAACTGCCACAAAGATTTTCTGCGGCTGCTCCACCAAGTTCGGCGCCGCACCCAACACCCAGTGCTGCCCGGTGTGCACGGGTATGCCCGGTTCTCTGCCAGTACTCAATGGCAAGGTGGTGGAGTATGCGGTAAAGGCCGGACTTGCCACCGGATGCAAAATCGCCACCTATTCCAAGCAGGATCGGAAGAACTATTTCTACCCCGACCTGCCCAAGGCCTATCAGATTTCCCAGTATGACCTCCCGCTGTGCAGCGAGGGCCATCTGGACATCGAGACCGAAAGCGGCAAAAAACGCATCGGCATTACCAGAATCCACATTGAGGAGGACGCCGGTAAGCTGGTGCATCAGGAGGGCAAGGGCACGTTCATCGACTGCAACCGCTGCGGTGTGCCCCTGATTGAGATCGTATCCGAGCCGGATATGCGCTCCGCTGAGGAGGCCAAGGCATACCTCCAAAAGCTCCGCGCCATCATCCTCTACACCGGCGTTTCCGACTGCAAGATGAACGAGGGCTCCCTCCGGTGCGACGTGAACCTGTCCATCCGCAAGAAGGGCAGCGACAAGCTGGGCACCCGGACGGAGATGAAGAACCTCAACAGCTTCCAGAACGTGGTCAAGGCCATTGAGTATGAATATGCCCGTCAGGTCAGCGTACTGGAGGAAGGCGGCGAAGTCATCCAGGAGACCCGGCGCTTTGATATGAACACCGGCAAGACCTCCTCCATGCGCTCCAAGGAGAATGCGGACGATTACCGCTATTTCCCCGACCCGGATCTGGTACCCATTGTGGTGAGCCCGGAATTCCTGGAGGAGATCCGGAAGGCCATCCCCGTGCTGCCGGATCAGCGGAAGGCAAGCTATCAGGAAAAGTACGGCCTGTCTTCCCTAGCGGCCGAGACACTGGTGACCCGGAAGGACATTGCCGACTACTTTGAAACCGTAGCAGGAGAGACGGAATATCCGCTGCTGGCGGCCAATCTGGTTTCCGGCGAGGTGGCCCGGCTTTGTCCCGAGGAGCAGGCGGTACCCGTTGCCCCCGAGCACATTGCGGTGCTCTCTGACCTTTTGGGGCAGGGCAAAATTAACGGCGGTACCTGCAAAAAGGTCATCGCCCAGCTGTTCCGGGAGGACGGCGACCCGGTGGCGATCATCGAGGCCCAGGGACTCCAGCAGATCAGCGATCCCCAGGTGCTGCGGCCCATGGCGGAGGAGGTTTTGCACCAGAGCCAGAAGGTGGTGCAGGACTACAAAGGCGGCAACAAGAACGCCTTCCACGCCCTGGTGGGCCAGATGATGAAAAAGACCCAGGGAAAAGGCAATCCCCAGGTCATTGGCCAGGTGCTCAGTGAGCTGCTGGACGAAGCGTAAAAATGGAGCGCTGCAATTCTTTTGTTGCAGCACTTGTTAAGAAAAAGTAGACACCCACACGTTTGTGAGTGTCTACTTTCATTTTACGTGTGGAAACACAAAATTGCGTTTCCACACTTTTTCTTGACTTACTTGCGAAACAAGCGCAATTACTTGCTGCGGTACAGCAGGGTAACGAAGTTGCCGCGGTTGCAGGTGGCGGTGGTGCCGAAGGTGGTGGCATTCTGACCATTGGTGATGCCATTCTTATAGGCCCACAGCACTGCGTCATAGCAGAAGCTGCCTTCCTTCACATCGGTGAAGGGAAGCTCCACGTCTGCCACATCGGGCTTGCCTGCTGCACGGTACAGGAAGGTAACAACCTGGCCGCGGGTTGCAGGAGCGGAAGGAGCAAAGGTGGTCTCAGTGGTACCCTCGGTGATGCCCTTGGAAACGGCCCACCTCACAGCATCGTAGCAGTAGCTGCCTTCCTTCACATCGGTGAAGGGCATCTTCAGATCGGATACGTCGGGCTCACCGGCTGCACGATACAGCATGGTGACGATCTGGCCGCGAGAGCAGTTCTCTCTGGGACCAAAGGTGGTCTCGGTCAGGCCCTTGGTGATGCCGTTCTCCACAGCCCACAGCACTGCGTCATAGCAGTAGCTGCCCTCTGCCACATCGGTGAAGGGATTCTTCACGACGGGCTCCTCGGCCTTCTCGTTGACGGGGATCACGGCGTTGACGGAGGAGTTCTCCAGGGTGATCTGATAGTTCTGGGCGTATCTTGCCTTGCCCTGCTCATAGGTGTAGATCACCAGAGCCAGCTTGTGGCCTTCCTTCACGGTGTAAAGGTTGGGCTGGAGATACAGGGTGTAGTCGTGGTTCTCGCCGGCCTTCAGCGCAATCTTGTTGGTTGCGGAAGCGGAGTCATAACCGGCGGTGGGGTTGCAGAGATCCATCCAGCCGCGTGCAATGATCTTGTAGGAAACGTCGGTGGTCTGGAGCTCGGCATAATCGTAGTTTGCCAGGCCGCCGCCCATCCAAGCGCCGCCCTCGACCTTGGTCTTGGGAACATAGCTGCCCTGGGTGTTGAACGCGGGGAAGGTGGTGCCCTCGGGAGCGATATCCACCAGCATTGCGCTGACCATCAGAGCGTCGCGGTCTTCGATGGGGGTCTCCTCGGCGGCAGTTGCAGCAGCCAGAGTGACCTTGCTGGTAGCCTTGCCCACGAAGTTGTCGTGATCCAGTGCGCTCAGATCCTCATCGGCAATGGCGTTGTCATGATCCACGGTGCCTCTGGGGGTTGCGGGAGTGGTGTAGTTGTCAGCGGAAGCGGTGAAGTTCACGGCGACGCTGCCCTTGATGACGGTATCAGCGGTTACATCCATGGTGTACATGGCGCTGACATCGGTAGCCCCCTCGGTGAGCTTATCTCTCCAGTTGCTCCGGGTGATGCCCTGAGCGGCATAATCGCTGTTGATGGTGGTGGTACCGGTCTTGGAAGCGTCCTTCAGAACCACATCCTCGTCGGTATCCCAGCTGTCATAGGTGTGCCATACGGAGCCGTCGGAGTTGTCCTGAGCGGTAACAGCAGCCATATCCTCAGCGCCGTTCTCCACGCCGTAGAGGTAGTGGCTGAACCAGCGGTTGAGCACATTGTTGTAGGACTCGCCGTCGATGTAGAACTCCAGGTTGCCGGCAGGATAGCTGGGGGTCAGATGGGCATCCTGGTGGAGCAGCAGCTTCACGTTGACGCCGGCAGTCTCATAGGCCTTGTACATCAGGTCGAATTCCTTGGTACGAACGTTGTCGTCGTTGAGGCCGTGGACGATCAGTGCGGGGCACTTGATGTTCTCGGCATTCAGGGTGTAGTCACGAACCTTCCAGTGGTCGGAATAGTCGCCGTTGGTGGCCAGCTGATCCTGCTGAATCTGATACAGGTAGTTGCCGTACTTCTCGGCGATGGTAGCATAGTCGGTGGGATCCAGGTAACGGCCATTGCAGTACCAGGCCAGGTACTCGGAATAGCTTACGTTGCTGCTGGTGGAAATACCCTGGGAGTTGGTGTACTCATACCAGCTGGCAATGCCTGCAACAGGAACGATGGTCTCCAGGCCCTCAACGCCGGTGGTAGCCAGACCAAACTGGGTGGTACCTGCATAGGAACGGCCGGTCATACCAACCTTGCCGCTGGACCAATCGGCCTTGATGGCAATGTTGCTGGTCTTGTCGGTGTAAGCGGTGCGGTCGCCGTGGAGCCACTCGATGACACACTTGAATGCATCGATCTCCAGGTCGGTGCCGCAGGTCTCAAAGCCGTCGGAGCCCTTGGTGCCCAGACCGCCGCACTCTACCACAGCGTAGCCACGGGTCAGGTAGTAGTCATACCACTCCAGATCCTCGTAGTCATACATATACTCGGAGGGGTTCCAGTAGTACCAGTCAGCGCTGTTTGCCTGAGCGGCAGCCTGCTCGGTAGATGCAGTAGCGATGGGCACACGAGCGGCGGGCTGGCTGTAGAGCTTGGTGATGTCATAGGACTCATTGCCCAGGTTCTTGCCGGGGCTCATGGAGCTGTTGCAGCCGGGGATGTAGGGGCGTGCCTCATAGATGGTAGCGGCCTTATAATCGCCCTCCATGGCTGCACGGGGAATCTGGACAACAGCCTTTACCAGGTCCAGCTTGCCGTCATCGTCGGTGTCGTAGTTGGTTTCAACATAAACACAGTAACGGATGATATCGCTGTCCTCGTTGCTATACCCCTCGGTCACAGAGCCGGTGGTATAGGGGAAGATGGGCTGTGCCATGCCGTTCATGAACAGAGGCTCCATCTTATCGGCATGGAGCGCTGCATACATGGTGTCGGCTACAGCCTTCATCTGGTGGTATGCCTCCAGGGTGCAGGGAGCGGTGGTGTCGGTATCTTCGGCAATCATGCCCATGCTGCGAGCCTGAGCCATGTAGTCGTCGGGGTAGGAGCCAAGCTGCTCCTCCGTCATACCGGTCCACAGCAGAAGTGCGCGGACTGCATCTGCAACCGACAGCTCTGCCGTTGCGGACGCTTCATCAGGAATTACAATGTCCTTGTCGATGTCTGCAAGATCCGCATAGGTGAGGATGTCGTTGTCTGCGGTATCGGCTGCGAATACTGCGCCGGGCAGAACAGACAGTACCATCGCCAGCGTCAGCATCAGGGCGAGGATTCTTTTCTTCATTGTTACGCCTTCCTTTCATTTTTTCTTGCATTCCTCTGCCCTGTGTTTTTTGCTAGACCCCGTCACAGAGCAGAAATGAATCTAATTGCTAGTTTAAATGGATAAAGCTATTATTTCAATAGACATTTTACATAAGTGTTGATAAAAAGTCTACAAATTATTTGTACCATTTCTCTTGAACGCAAAATTTCATGCAGCATTTTCGTATATTTTCATCGAATATTCACGATTTTCTGAATAAATGCAGGACTTCGTTCAAATTTTCTCAAATTCCATGCATATCAGCAATTTCCATTTACGGAGATAAATAAAAGCGGAAGCACAGTCTCCCATGCTTCCGCTTTTTTACTTTTGCGATTTATGCTGCGTAATTGTCATACGCGTCCTGGTACAGTTCCACCAGACGATCGGCATTCATGCCCTTCAGTGCTTCCACAAAGTCGGTCTCGTAGTTGTCGAAGCTATACTCGCCGGTGATGTACTTAACGGTCATCTCGTCCATGAAGGTGTCGATGTCGCTCTTGACATTGTTGTACTCGGCATTCTCTGCCTCCAGCACCACCTTGTTGGGGATCACATGGCTGTAATCCAGCTTGGCGTTCTGCCACTCATCCCAGGAATCCAACTGCTCCTGGGTGTAAGTGCCGGTGCCGCGCATGGGATCTACCACGGTCGGGCCGGAATCCATCACGTAGATAAACACAGCCGTCCGGTAATCGTAGGTGGGATTGTTGTAGATCAGGTCGGAGAAATGGGGTACGCCGTCGGCATCGTATTCAAAGGTCTCGCCCTCAATGCCATAGTTGCACAGCAGAGCACCCTCGTCGCTGTAGAGGTAATCCACAAAGGAAATCAGCAGCTCCGGATCCTCGCAGCCGGTGGTAACGGCCCAGCGGACGTCGTCGGCACGGGAAGGCTTCTTGTCGGACATATAAATGGTGCCACCGTCCTCCTTGGAAACAGGCGCCATGGCGGTGAGCAGGAAATTCTCATCGCTGGAGAAGTCCTTGAAGGAAGCCATATCGCCGGTCTCACTGTAGAAGCAGGCCACAGCGCCGGAGCCGATCTTGTCCATATCCCGGAATGCCAGCTGCTCGCCGTAGAAGGGGAAGTCGTGGTAGATCAGGCCGTCGGAATACCACTGTGCCATGGTCTCCAGATACTCCTTATAGCCGTCCTCCAGAGGGCCGTACTTAATGGTGTCGCCGTCCAGATACATGCCGCTGGCCACGCCATAAGCGGAGGTGAAGTAGTCGGATACGCCGGTGGCGGGGATGAACAGACCGTCGGTCGCGCCCTTGTCCTCCTTGAAGGCGGAGAGAACGTCATGGAGCTGATCCATGGTCTTAGGCTTCTCCAGGCTCAGGTCGTCCAGCCAATCCTGACGAATCACATAGCCCATGTCGTTGAGCCGGGGCTCTGCATAGACGCTGTAGAAGCCAGCCACTGCACCCTCGGGGGTGGTCACATCCTCATAGAGGTCGGGATCGGTGGAGATGATGTTATAGTAGTGGGGGGCATATTCCTCCAAGTAATCCAGCAGGTCGATGAATACGCCGTCCTCAATGCCCTTGTCCGCGCCGCCGCTGTACTGGTTGACAACGCCGTTCATCACATCGGGATAGTCGCCGGATGCGCAGATCAGGTTGAACTGCTCGGTCTGGGTGTCGGGATGGAAGTGGATAAAGCTCAGGTTCACGCCGGTGCGCTTCATAATCTCCTGATAGGTGGCATTATCCGCCAGAGAGGTGATATAGTTCATGGCCGCCGGGGAAATGCCCATCCAGACCTCAAAGGTCTCACTGCCGTCGGACAGGGGCAGAACGGTATCGGGCACCTCTGCTGCCACGGGCTCCTGGGCAGATGCCTCGGGCTCTGCTGCGGAATCCTCCTTTGCGGGGGTCTCCTCTGCCGCTGCGGTGGGAGCAGCTGCACTCTGGCTGCTGTCCTTTGCCGCGGACGCAGAAGATGCCGCATTACTACCGCCGCCGCAAGCAGCCAGACATAGTATCATGCCCACCGCCAGCAGCAGCGCAAACAAACGCTTCTTCATAGTTGTTCCTCCTTGTATTCGCTGAAGAATTCTTACAATTGTACTTTACAGCCTGTTCTTGTTGCACGGTCAAGGAGAATCCATGTGCTAAGACGCACGAAAAAACTGAATTTTTTGATGCACATTGCACAAATTCCTATGGTTTTCTTCAAATGTGCCTTGCTTTTCCCCGAAAAAACTCTATGCTATAGGAGAGAGTTTTTTGTACACGAATGACGCAGCTTTTTACCCGTTTAGGAGGTGCTTTATGCACGATTTTGCCTCAACCCACCCGGAAATTGAACGTCCCCCGGAAAATCATATTCAGCTGATGATCGGCAAGGTGGCCAGTCTCTATGGCATCACCGTCCAAACCCTCCGGCACTACGATAAAATCGGCCTGTTCCGGCCCGAGGTCACCAATCCTGAGACCGGCTACCGCTATTATTCCCTGGAGCAGCTGCGGCATCTGGAATATATCCTGTTCCTTCGGCGGCTCCAGTTTTCCCTGCCGGAGATTCAGTCGGCTATGGACGAATTCCGCGCCGGAAAGGATTTAATGGATGTGCTTTCCCAGAAGGACCGGCAGCTGCAAGCGGAAATCGACGGCCTACAAAGTCTCCGGGACACCATCCAGAGCCTGTTTCACCTCCGCGATACCCGGCAAATTCCCCTGAATCAGCTGCGGATCGACCTGTTTTCTCCCCCACGACAGCTTTTGGTTCACGCTATTTCGCCCCTGAGCGTGTCGGATCCGGATTTCCCTCTGCGTCTTATGGAGCATCGGAAGAAGCTGCTGGGTTCCATTCCGCCCATTCAGACCAGCTTTAGCTTCGGCGCCGTCATTTCCCGTTCCGATTTTCAGGATTCGGGCGTGCTCCGCTATTCCGGCGTGCTGCTGGATCCCGGCCCCTATGGCATCGCCCAGCCTTCTGAGCCCGCCCAGCTGTTCCCAGAGGGTTATTATGCCGCGATCCGCTTCTACCGGAGTCAAACCCGCCCGGAAGCGGCCTATCAACAGCTCTGTCAGTTTATCACCCGGCACGGCTTCAAGGCCGACGACACCATATTGGAAATGGCTCCGGAGCCCAGCTTCTCCTCCATCTCCCGGATCAGCGACATTGTAGAGCTGCAAGTCCACATCTATTTAGAGGACGAACCAAACACTTGACTCTATTCCAGCAACATACTTTATACTATACTTCGCAATCTAAAGGAAGTCGGAGTCCAGGCTTCCTATTACGGAGGAAATGTTTATGGCATATAAAATCATTGACCGCTGCGTCTGCTGCCACACCTGTGCAACCAACTGTCCCGTGGAGGCCATCACCTTCCAGGGCAGCCAGTATTGGATTGACCCGGAGGTATGTATCTCCTGCGGCACTTGCGCCCCCCTGTGTCCCCAGAGCATCATTGAGGATGAGAATGCCCCCCAAATTACTCCTGCGCCCCATGCGCCCGAAGAACGCAGCTGTGATCTCTGCGTCATCGGCGCTGGCGGGGGCGGATTGGTGGCGGCCATCCGCTTTGCCCAGCTCACCGGCAAAAAGGTCATTGTGCTGGAGAAGGCCAAGAAGTGCGGCGGCTCCACCACCCTGGCCCATAACTGGTTTACCGGCTATAACCGCTGGCACCAGGAGGCAGGCATTCCCGATCAGACGGAAAAGCTGCTGAAATACTGCATCCGTGAGGCTCAGGGTTGTCTGCCGGATTCTCTGGTGGAAAAAGTCCTGCGGAATACCGGCCGGTTCTTTGAATGGCTGGTAGATTTCGACGAGAAGGAAGCCCGGGAATGCTTTGCCATCGGCCGCGGCCCCATGGGTGCGCTGGGCATTGACTATCCCGACCGGAAATTTGAGAATCTCAACTGCCACGACCCCGCCATTGGCCCCGGCTGGGCGGGCACCTATCTGGTTCGCAAAATGCTTCAGGTTGCGCCCACTCTTGGGGTAGAGGTCTATACTCAGCACGAGGCCGTAAAGCTGCTCACCGATGAAAACGGCGCAGTCAGCGGCGTGGTGGCCAATAATCCCGGTGGCACCGTTACCGTTCATGCAGGCGCTGTGGTGCTGGCCACCGGCGGCTTCTCCGGCAACGACGAAAAGCTCAGGAAATTCGAGCCGAACTTCTTTGACGGCGGCATTCCGGTGCATCGCTTCTCCCCTGTCACCTGCTCCGGCGACGGTATGCTTCTGTCCGAGCCACTGGGCGCCTGGTGCAATATGAAGAAAACCAAGCTCAACAAATTTGGCCCCGTTCATCACCCCTATACCGCCTCCGGCTGCGCCATGGCCGGGTTTGGCAGCATGATGGTGGACTTCCGGGGCAATCTGGTGGAGATGCCCATGGGCCCCATGGGAGACACCTCCTTCCTGGACAATCTCCCCGAGCACGCTGTCTGGTACATCGTATCGGAGAAAACCGTGGAGGAAAAGCTCCGGGACTCCGTGGCCCATCCCCGGGAGGGTAACCACGGCATGACCTATGCAGACTATCGGGCGGAAATCGACTTCGAGCTGAAAAGTCGCGGCCCCGCCTACTGCGCCGATACCCTGGAGGGTCTGGCAGAAAAGCTGCGCATGGATCCCGCCGTCTTTACCGCCAGCGTCAGCGCCTATAACGAATCTCTGAACTCCCCCAAGCCCCCCATGATGCCCTTTGAGCCGGAGAATGAGGAGGACGCGGGCAATCCCTCCTTCCACAACGACGATGTGGATCACGGAGACGACGGCCCCGGTTTGCCCCCTCCCCCTCCCACCGAGCCCATCACCGACGGCCCGTTCTATGCGTTCCTGGGCCAGCGGTTTGCCGAGGGTGCCTTCGGCGGCGTAATGACCAACGAGGATGTGGAGGTCATCCGCAAGGACGGCACCGTAATCCCCGGCCTGTATGCGGTGGGTGACGCGGCCTCCACCTGGTATACCCGCGGCGTGCTGGGCCCCCTGACCGAGCTTACCTGGGCAGTCAACTCCGGCTATTTTGCCGCCGACAGCGCAAAGAATTATCTGAGCTAATTATCCTCCCAACAAACCAAAATACCCCTGTGCAGCAAAATTT
>OLSL01000290.1_pt1 | contig 55565 bp, 48 predicted proteins | sample 1672511 | NCBI WGS metagenome assembly OLSL01 (sample SAMEA3136694, study PRJEB25190) | human gut metagenome | biome: human gut; feature: human-associated habitat; material: faeces | place: Austria | collected 2013
CAGCTTTCGCTGACCAGAATCACGCACCAAGTCTCACGTGCGTTCGACTTGAACTCAGTCGGAGGTCCAACTCAGTCTAAAATATTACAAGGGGGAGTAAGATTATATGGGGAAACTAACATTAAACTGGGCAAAACTAAAACCGGAAGTAAAGCAGGTCTGGCAGCTGAGTCTGCCCGCCATTCTGACGCAGATCACCACCATCGCCATGCAGTACATCGACTCTGCCATGGTTGGTGCTCTGGGTGCCGCCGCTTCTGCCGCTATCGGTCTGGTCGTTGCCATGACCTGGTTGTATAATGGAGTCCTGTCCGCAGTTTCTGCCGGTTTTTCCGTGCAGGTGGCGCATCACATCGGTGCCGGTCAGGATTCTGATGCCAGGAACGTCATCCGGCACGGTCTGATCAGTGCCCTGATCATTTCCGGCCTTTTATGTTTGAGCGGTCTCCTGCTCAGTCATCCGTTGCCAATCGTGCTGGGCGGTGATCCTGCAATCTGCCCGGATGCAACTGCATACTTTTTTGTATATTCACTGATGATCCCATTTTCACAGTTGAATTCCCTGACATCGGCATTTTTGCAATGCAGCGGTGATATGGTGACACCAAGTATTTTAAATGCTGTCATGTGTGTACTGGATATTCTTTTTAATTCATTACTGATTCCACGCTTCGGTGTCCTTGGTGCCGGTATGGGAACAGCACTCGCCTGTGCCATCATCAGTCTGATCATGGCATGGCGTTGCTGCATCTGCAACAAGCAGCTGCACCTCAGACGTACTGACAAACATCATTTTGACCGTAACATTCTGCGCAAAGCATTTCAGATTGGAATGCCGGTGGCCGTTCAGGAAATCGCCATGAACAGTGCTATGGTCGTATCCACCCGGATCATTGCCCCACTGGGAGCCGCTGCCATCGCTGCAAATTCTTTCGCCGTTACCGCAGAAAGTCTGTGCTACATGCCAGGCTATGGTCTTGGTATGGCTGCAACCACACTGGTTGGACGCAACATCGGTGCCAGAGAATTTAAAACAGCAAAACGTTTCGGTAACATCAGTACCGCCATGGGTGCCATTTTCATGGGCTGCACCGGTGCCATTATGATGTTCGCCTGCCCGCTGGTCTTCCGGCTTCTGACACCGGATGTCACTGTGCAGGCAATGTCCGTTCATATCCTGCGCATTGAGCTGCTTGCGGAACCGCTCTTTGGCGTGTCCATCGTTGCCGCCGGCGCACTGCGCGGCACCGGAGACACCTTCGTACCAAGTCTGATGAACCTTGGCAGTATCTGGATCGTGCGCATCGGCCTGGCACTGATTCTTGTCAGCCGTCTTGGTCTCACCGGCATGTGGATCGCAATGCCGATTGAACTGTGTGTCCGCGGACTGCTCATGCTATACCGCCAGCACACTACAAAGTATTACCGGACGCACCTTTAATAATTCTCTTTACAGTTACTATTTTCATAACTGAAATGGCAAAATCGGAGAAAATTATCTCAGTGAGCGATTAAGTAAACGACTGAGTTTCACAAGTTTTTGCGCGAGTGGGAACGACCTCTTTTTCAGGCGTGGGAACGAGCGCGATAAAAACGCTGTGAAACGAAGGTAGTGAACGTCTAGCGTTCTGACAGGATGCTTCGTTTTCGTATTAAAAAATAACGTATTAAAAAATTTCTAATCGAAAAGTTCTTTGGCCTTCGTATAGTTAAATACCGGACCCTCCAGGCAGACATAAGTCTCATTGATCTTGCAATGTCCGCACTTTCCTACTGCACAGGACATCTTACGTTCAAAGGATACCCAGATTTTCTCCGCCGGGACACCGCATTTCATACATTCCAGTGCAGCAAACCGCATCATTGGCGGCGGACCTACGATCACTACGTTATAGTCCTCGAAAGTATCAAACGGCACATCCGGAATAAATTTCGTTACCATTCCTTTGTGGAATCCAGGTGCCTCGGAGTTGTCCAGACAGTACGTACAGTGGAACCGCTCCGCAAATTTTGCACGTTCTTCGTTGAACAACACGCAGTTGATATCCTTGAATCCGGCGATGAGATATACCGATTTGCAGATTTCCGGATGATCATAAAAATGAGTCAGCGTGGTTTTTACCGGTGACATACCGGTACCACCACAGATCACCAGCAGATCCTTATTTTCAAACTGATCCACCGGAAATGCATTTCCGTACGGTCCACGCATAAACAGTGTATCTCCGGCTTTCAGGTCAAACACACCACCGGTCAGTCGTCCGACTTTACGGATGGTAAATTCCACATAACCCGGTCCTTTTCCACAGACAGAGATCGGCGCCTCTCCGATTTTCGGCAGAGACAGCTGGAAAAACTGTCCATATCCAGGATCTTTGTCACATGCCACACGAATCGTAAACTCTGCCGCAGTCTGACGGATAACACTTACGATCTTGTGCGGTTCCGGTTTCATAATATTTTCCATTGTCTTACGCCTCCTCTCCCGCATTCATTTTTTCAATTTCCGCTGCCAGACCGTTCACCGCATCAAAGAACGAAATCTGCTTCGGACATCTCATATCACAACGGCCGCATCCGACACACATCTGTGCATCACAGGCTATGCCGTGTGCTCCGTCCTTTGCAAAACGGTCTGCAAAATCATAAAACTTATGCAGCACTTTAAATCGCATATTTGCTCCCGGTGTCTTGCGGGCACGATTGCCACCGGCTGTCATCGTATAGGACTCCAGCATACAGGAAGACCAGACTCTGCGGCGCTCACCGCTGCGGCTTCCCTCCTGGTAAATGACATCTACTGTATCAAAACAGCTGCAGGTTCCACAGACGGTATTACATCCGCCACAGGACATACATTTCTCATCATACTGTGTCCAGTACTCCAGATCACTGATCGGTTTTAACATACTGCGGTCTGTAATCTGCGGAATATGCAGTTTTTTCTGATTCTCCTGCACATATTCCGGTGTGAAATCACAGGCAGATGCCGATGCAAATGCCGCACCCAGCGTCTCATCTTTGATTTCCACCAGCACCTCATTCTCTGTAATGCGGAGTGCTGCGTCATACTGATCTGTCTTATTCGTTCCCATGGATACACAGAAGCAATGTTCAAAACTTTCTCTGCATTCCAGCATGACTACCTTTACTTTCTCACGCAGTCTCGCATAGAAATAGTCTGCATGACCTCCATTTTCCATGAAAATACAGTCCAGTCTTGCCATTCCGTTGATATCACAAGGACGGGCAATCACAATGATCCCTTTGTCATCTGCAAGCTCACTCTCCGTCACTTCCGTATCGGTAAAATAAAACATCGTCTGTGACACCGGATAGTAAGCTTCCTTCGGTGAAAAATCTGCCTGACGATCCAGCACGATCTGATCCACCGTCTTAATCTCACGATAACGCACTTTCTTCTTTCTCTGATCCCATGCCGGTGCATACACATGATAAGTCTCTGACCAGACAGCCAGAATATCATTCATCTTGTCGTAATCTACGCGATATCCCATATTGCACCTCCCATTGCCAGCATTTCTCTCTCCTGCTCCAGAAATACATTCGTCACTTTTCCTACTGCCTGATAAAACGCGGTCTGTGCATATTTACTGATATCCATGCAGAAAGCTCCCGCCCATTTCAGATGTTTGCATAAAAACTCATTCTGGTCACGGGAAGACATTGCCGCACGATCTGCATTATCCGTCTGACAGGACAGTAACTCTTCCTCACACAAAACTGCCATAAACTCCAGCTCCAGGCCGATATGATCGTTCATCGTACGGAACATATCCTTACTCGGCTCCCAGCCATGCAGCGCATACAAAGCCAGCGTCTCCTGCTCGGTACGTCCGCCGATCTCACGTTTTTTGTTCGTATAAATGGACTCATACGGGAAGGCAGCCACTCCGGTTGCTTCTCCTGCTGCCAGAAACGTCTTGGCATAATCAGCAGCCACATCCTCCAGATCCTCATTGTTCAGATCTGCAATCGCCTTTTCCAGCCCTCTGTAAGCTTCCGCCAGTTCCTCATTGGCGCAGTCTGTCGGAAACTGCATCTGTTTCATGTTCGCCAGCGTCTCCTCATCTACTTCCATGATATATAAGCCGCCAAGGAAACGGTAGAGTCCTGCTCTGGCTCTTGCCAGTTCTTTTTTTCCTTCCACCTGCTTCATTCCACTTCCGCCTCCTTTTCCTCATTCATTTCCGTACGCACCACGTTCGCTTTTTTCAAATGATCTTCAAAAATCCGATGTGCCAGTTCACTTTCCGGCTCCTCGTACATACCGTTGTGCAGTGCTTCTTCAAATTCAAACGGAAGCATGTCGATCCATTTCTGATTCTTCAGGATAAACCGTCCGGACGGATGATTTCCGTTGTCATCCTTCAGCGTGTATACGTGACCTTCGTTCGCTGCCAGAAGCTTGGATACTTCACTCTCCGGATCATTGATATCACCGAAATGCAGGGCACGTCCTGCACAGTTTCTGACACAGGCAGGCTCTTTCCCTTCGTCCCGCAGCTGTACACAGCCGGTACATTTGTCCATGACACGCAGTTCTTTATTAAAATTGTTCGCATGGAACGGACATGCCTTTTTACAGCTCTGACATCCGATGCAGAGATCCTGATCGATATAGATCACTCCATCGTCTTCATCCTTGTAGCATGCGCCTGTCGGACATACATCCACACAGCTCGGATCCTCACACTGCTGGCACATTACCGGCAGAAAGTACATCTGCAGATCCGGATACACACCTGTCGGTCCCATATGATATAACGTGCTTCTGGAACGTCCCAGAGCCACTTCATTTTCTGTCTTGCAGGCAACCTGGCATCCACCTTTACAGCCGATGCAGCGGTCAGCCTCTACAACCATTGCATATTGTTTCATCACTTTGTCTCCTTATCCGTTCCTTATGCCTTACCTAACGGAAGCCAATTTACAAAGTCTTCCGGTTTCTGCCAGATGCCTTCCGGCGCACTGTCTGCTTTCGAAATCCGTACCTGATAAGCACGAAGTGTATGAGTACCAACGACATCGTTAAACGGTGCGGTTGATTTTGATAAAACATTGACGTTTGTCTCCTGCCAGCCATGCGTCTTTGTATTCATCGTCTCCGGATGCCAGAAACGCTCCATACATACCGTTCCCGGATTGATTCCCTTTGTGACCAGTGCTTTCGCACGGATCTTGCCTCGCTTGGATTCTACCCATACCCAGTCTCCCGGTGCGATACCATACGCTTTTGCCACATCCGGATAGATCCAGATCTCAGGAACCGGATACAGCTCACGCATAGCAGCCGCATTACGCAGCGTCGAATGATGATAGAACGGTACACGGCCGTTTGTCATAACGAGCGGATACTCCCTGGCAGTATCATCATCACGGACCGGACTCTCCACCGGCTCCAGATAATACGGAAGCGGCTCATAATCCTTATCTGCCGGTTCAAACTCAACCGGTAAAAACGGCTGACCGGTTCTTCCCAGCGTGATCATACTCTCCACATATACTTCAATCTTCTTCGACGGTGTATCAAAACCTTTCGGCAGACCTGTCGCATCATCGATCTGCTTGTATACATAATAAGACTTCCATTCTTCTTTGGACATATATTCGAATGGTGCTTTTTTCTTCATTTCTTCCCATGTCATGCCGATGGCCGGTGTCAGATGATCAAAAAACTCATCCATGGAATCCCAATACGGAAGCTGATCTCCCATAAATTCCGGATCAAAAGCTTTCTGACACATCTCATGACCGAGCTCGGCACATTTTTTAGCCAGGCGGGACCAGATCAGCGTCTCATCCATCGTCTCCCAGAGGTGGACAACCTGCTGTCTGGCTACCAGCATATTACAGGTCTCAACGATCATATCCGTCTCAAGCCACTCCTCCGTCGGCAGCAAAATATCTGCATAGCAGGAAAAAGAGGTCGGATACATATACATATGTACGATAAAATCAAGCTTTTCGATTGCCTCTGCCCAACGGCCGGATTCTGCCAGCACACCGAGCTTGTTACCGGAACGGTCGATCCACATCCGCGGCTGATACGGTTTCTCTGTCAGAATCGCGTTCAGCACGCTGCCCGGATGTCCTGCATACCAGATACTTAAGCCCTTGTGCTCTCTTCCTCCCAGACGTTTCTTCAACTGCTCCGGCGGCAGACACTTCAATGCAACCGGCACCGGATAATTCGGTACTTTCAGTACACCGCTGGTACGGAAACGCTGCATCAGCGCACCCGGTTTCTCCAGGTTACCCATCAGAAAATCAATCGTATCCGCAGCCATGGCAGCCTGTACAGAGTTCGGTGTCTGGTCCGTTGCCACACCAAGGCAGATACCACTCGGTGCATTCTCCAGATACATCTCGATCGCAGCTTTGATACGGTCTGCATCCAGCCAGCAGATCTCTGCTGCTTTCTCCAGCGTAAACTCCTCACAGCGCTCATACAGTAACTGCATACCGGTCTTGTATACTTTTCCGTCTACTTCATACGTGCCCCATAACGCCGGGGATAACTTCTCATCATACGGATACTCCATCGGCTGCATGGACGCTGTCTTCTCATCCCATACATAAAACGTATCCGGTGCACCGTTCTCACCCTTTTTCGCACGGGCAAAGAAGCGGCTCTCCACCTCTACCAGATACGGCAGGTTTGTCCAACGTGTCACAAATTCTTCATCATATCTGCGGTTTTCCAGGATATAGCGGATCCATGCCATCTGCAGTGCTACATCCGTACCCGGACGGATCGGCAGCCAGATATCTGCCTTTGCCGCATCCGGTGTAAAACGCGGATCAATACAGATCGTCTTTACACCCTTCGCACGCAGTTCGTTGACCATACGACCGCCGCTGGCCGGTGCGGAATAAGCAGGACCTGCCCCCCACAACACCAGACATTTGATCTGTGCATTCTCATAATCATACAGTTCCAGTGCATTGGAATCCGCGATACTGGAATCCGCACCACCATACATCATGGCACAGGACAGCACACGCGGCAGATAACACTGCGCGCAGCCCGGCTCATACCAGTTCGGCGTTCCGAATACATTACAGAAACGGGCGATACTCCAGATTTCCGGATTACCACCGCCGCCTGTGGTACAGAACAACGCTTCCGCACCATATTTTTCACGGGTTTCCATGGCTTTTTCCGCCACACGGGTCAATGCCTCATCCCAGCTGATACGTCTCCATCGTCCGCTTCCACGTTCACCAACGCGCAGCAGCGGATACTTATTACGGTTCGGATGGTACAGTGCCTGAATACCAGCCAGACCCTTTGCACACATACGTCCCTGGCTCATCGGATCCACCGGATTTCCCTCCAGCTTGATGACGCGGCCATTCTTCACATGCGCCAGAACACCACAGTTTGCGATGCAGGCACGACAGGCAGTCTTCACAATCTTCTCTTCATCATCGATCTCCATGACCTTCGGCTCACATTTGGTCAGATATCTGCGCTTTGCAGTCACCGCTTCCAGCCCGGAAATTGCTACCGATGAAAAAAACTTCTTTGCATTTGCTTCCACCAGTTCATTCCTCCTCTTCATTCACAACAGAATAATAAAATCCATAGTCAAATTGTATATTATTTTTTTGGTATACCATGAGTATTCTTCCTGCGTTTATTATAGTGGACATGTAGAAAGATGTCAACAAGTGTGATGTGGCTAACCTTCAGATTATATATTTTTCCTTTTTGCCTGATACATGCTGTATCCTGCAAGCGTAAATCCATCTGTAATTTTTTCTTCTGCAATCCAGGTATCCAGTTCACCTTCTGTTAAGAGCTGAATTTTTTCAATTTCCTCGTACCCAAGTTTCAACATCGGTTCCGTAACTGAGCAAAAATATATATCTACCTTATTGCTCCCAACTCCACTGTCAGCAACTACCTGTCCCAGATGCTGCATATTCGTAACTTCCGCATTCAATTCTTCCTGAATTTCCTTTCTGACATTCTCTTCCACAGAAACACCCGCTTCACCAAATCCTCTTGGAAATCCATACTGAAATTCACGGATTGCATGCCGATATTGACGCAGAAGTACAAATTTTCCCTCAAAAACCGGAACAGACACAATCGCACCTTTCTGCACCATTGGTAGAAGCCTCTCATAACAGAAATGTGTCCCATTTTCTCCTTTTATCAAATCGACCACCATCATATGGTATTCACTTTTATATACCACTCCGATACGTTTCCCGGATTTCTGTTCATATCGCCGGATTACTTCCGGATCCTTTTCTATTGTAAGCCATCCCTCTTCCCTGAAAAGTTCCGGTCTCTCTGTCATTAATGCGACATACTCCTGCCAACTGCTTTCCGTCTCCAATTCCTGCATACTTCCTCCATCCTTACCATTTTTTTCTGACTTATCGCTGTAATTTTTTATCTCAGTCGAGAAGACTCCCACTTCTGCAACAGGTATTCATTGCGGTTTCTTCCTATAGATACCATTCATAGCCACAGTGCTATATCATATTATCATTGGAACTATCCTTTCGTCTGTAAGACATCTGCTTTGGAGATTTTCTGATACGAGCTATATCCTGGATACCTGTGGCAATGTTGCGGAAACTCTGCAGTACATCCACAAGTTGTAACTTATCAGAAATCCAGGAACCAAGTACGCCAAAACAAATAGTATCCAGAAGGCCACTCAGAATCGCATTTAATCTGAAATTTACCGTTGTTTCTATCACATACCCCTCCAGATAATCCAATCCTTTTTCCACTGCATAAAATATAAAAATGTAGACAACTGCCGTTGCAAACCATTTTATCAGCTTTCTGACGCGCTCTTTTTTCCACACAAATTTTCTTTTTTCATATTCTTCTTCATATGTACAGCCCACCTGTTCTTCAGCCTCGTTCCCCCGCACAAAACCGGTATCGTCAATAAGTCTGACTGCCGTATCCCAAAAAGAATGCGTTTTACCTATAGAAGGAATTTTCTCACCGTCTCCTTTATGAAAAAAATGAATCTTTTTTTCATATTCTTCCCAATATTTCTTCAGACGTTCAAAAAAGTCTATCCGAAATCCCGCTTCGTCTTTAAAATGTCTGCTAACATCCCGGATGCTCTCTTCGATCGTATAATTATAACACAAATCCACCAATGCCTCTGACAGAAATACAGATTCATCCGCATCCATCTTGTCCATCAGCGTTACCCAGTTTGTTCTGTTATACAACAATGTTTCATCCTCTGCCCGCAGCTGTTCTTCACAGACAGACAATATATCCAACGCTCTGTTCATGATATCAAGCCCTGTCTCTCCACAAATCACCCTGATTCTCTCCATATAATCCATATAAGAATATCTGACAGTTTCTTTTGCCGGATTCATGGCAAGCTTTTCCATACTAAGAATCAATATCATTCGAATATACTTCCAGATATAATCTATCCTCTTCCACTCTTCACTGCCAGCTTCGCACTGATCACGCATATCCTCCAGACGTGTCAGATCAGCATACACCAGCGTCTCCTTTATCTCTATCAGCAGTTCTTTATCTGTACACTTTACCGGAAGTCCGGAAAACAAAAATGCATCATTATTTTCTTTCACGCATTTTTCAATCGCATTCTGAATATACTGCGACGCTGTCCGGAACTTTCCGTACCTGGAGACCTTTAATGCTCCACACCGGAATAGAGAAATGATATCCTGATAGGTATTCTCATCCTCGATCATTTTCAAAAAAGATTCAGAATCCGTCAGCTGATTGAAAGAAATCGCAACCTGATTCCCATTTATCACAATCTCCTCAAAAAGAGCCTGCTGCCCAATCTTTATCTCCTCTGCTGAATTCCGCACAGAATCCAGTTCAAATAGGTATACTAACATAATTTGTCCCTCCCTGGAGCCATTACCCCAAAATATGTTGTTTACTTGAGTCGCATTATAATCTGGAAGTTAACATTTTCTCTATAACGAAAAAAAGAGAAGCTGCCGAAACAACTTCTCTCCACGCATTTTCCTCTTATGTGGCATGCTAAAAGATTACCTGACCATTCTGCACCCGGTAATTTACACCGTACCATCCCACATATCCTGTATAGGAGAAATCCAGCATACCACTGCGGATATACCACCAGCCGTATTCATTCTGCGCCAGACCGGTAAAGCCAAAATTCAAAGCACCGTTTTCGATTCTCCACCAGCCATATTCATTCTGCGCAACACCGGTATAACCGAAATCGATCTGACCATTTCTGACATACCACCAGCCATACTCGCTGTTTACCACGCTGTTGCAGCTAAAATCAATGCTTCCGTTGCGAATGAACCACCAGCCATATTCGCTGTTTGCCACACCATTGTAATCGAAATTCACCTTACCGTTTTCAATTCTCCACCAGCCGCCGGCATTCTGCGCTACTCCGGTATAGGAAAAATCCACTTTACCATTTCGGATGCACCACCAGCCACCGGCATTGGAAGCTACCGTATTTCCCATATCCACACGGCCGTTTACCACATTCCACCAGCCAGATTCACCATCCACAGTACCTTCCACAACACTGTTTACAGAAAAATCGATCTCTCCATTCTGAATGTCCCACCAGCTGCCGCTGTAAGAAACAAAACCACTGTAAGAATCATCTGCAATACCATCTTCATTAATGTATACCCAGCTGCCATCTTCCTGCATAACAACGGTTTCTTCTTTCTGCACAACACCGTCATTCATATAATAACGTACACCATCTACCTCCACGAGCCCGGTATCATGCTGACGTTTGCCTCCGGCATAGTAGATATCCTCGCCATCTTCTGTATAAATACCGTTCTTATAAGCCGGATCCATTACATCAGAAGTCAGTGCCTTGATGCATGCATTTCCATATGGATATGCATAAAATTTATTTTTGTACTGATAAAAAGTCTTTTCATTTCCGTAGCTGACACCACAGGACCAGATGATCTGATCTCCATCCTGAATGGAAACTGCCTGCTCGCACTCTACCGCGTTCGTATCTGTCTGAACAACAACAGAAAATGTCGTTCCCGGTTCCAGTTCCACAACATCTTCCAGCGGAATCGTATAGATACCTGCATAAGAAGTCTCTCCCTGCGTCGTTGCTTTTTCCTGCTTTGTACCACTGGTCGGATCTTTCGGATCCTTCAGGTCCGTATAAACATCGATCGTATAAGACACGTCTGCATTGTGCATCATAGATACAGTAACCGCTTTCAGCTCTTCTGATTCCACACCTTCCTGTGCATTCTGAACGGTAAATACATTGGCAAGTGTATCAAACTGTGTCGGATATGCATCCAGCCCACCATCCAGCTGATAATTATTGTCATACGCATCTGTGCTGTCAAAATCAAAGGCCCATGCAGCCTCACCGAGGGAAACGGTCTCATAAGACATCCAGAAATAATCACAGTAAGATCCCCAGCTGTTGCGTACCAGCCATGCACCATTATGTGCCGGCTTTGCATATCCTGCAAAATTATTTTTGGAATAGTTATCATCCCAGCCAACGATCATAACCGCATGTCCGCCACCGCTGGCGCTGGTATCATAATAGGTATATTCCCCTTTCTGATTCTCAGCCATCGCCTTATCCAGATGATAATACATCACACCTACCGCACCATGATCCATGATCTGTGTCTTCACATCATCCGTGTTCTCTTTCAGATTCATGCAATATGCATTTTCCAGATGTGCCACATCACGGCTGTAAGCATAACTGTCATCCAGCCCTGATTTTTCTACTTTTTCAGCATCTGCATACGGAACATCCGTTTCTTTGACAGCACCAACCCACTGGCTCATTCTCCGGGCTGCCATCTCATAATTACCACCATAATTCAGATAACTGTCTTCTGCATCTGCACTGTCGTATTTTGCGGTATCCCCTTTGGTACCACCCAATGGATCCGTCGCGAAATTATAGGTAAAATAAACCAGCTGCAGCTCGCTCAGATCAATGTCTTTCTTTGCTGTTCCATCACTGATCAGGTCAAACTCTGCCAGTCCAAGTGAAGAAAATGCCCAGCAGGTACCATATGGATTCTGATTGCGTACCGCCGGATACTGGCTTCTGCAGGTATCAATATTTGCAGAATAAGCAGATGGCAACATCGCATATGTAGCAAATGCAGCTCTGTGTACCGGTGCATTGTCATCCAGATTACTTTCTATATATCCCGTGTTCTGTACCGTTTTCACATTTGCATCATCAGAAACATCTTTTGCCTGTACCTGCATGGCGCTAAATGGACACAATGCCAAAATCATACTTAACATCAGCGCCTGAAATCTTTTTTTCTTCATTTGAACTCCCTTCGTTATTTACGATATGATCAACTATTATTTCTTCTTTCTGCCCTTTATGATTGCCATTGCATTAATTTTATCATACCGCCATCCATTAATCAACATTATTGTTCATATATTTTAATGCTTTTGTTAATGTTTTAATCATTTTTTATAAGACGCTGATAGTTCCTGTTTCAACTTTAATTATTTTTCTGCAAAAACAGTTCCGAACAAATCATGCTTTCCTGATAATCCGGTTCATACTTCTTGGCAATATCGCAGATTCTCTTTATTACCGAAAGATCCTCTTCAAGCAGTTCTGCAATGCGTTCTGCCGTCCAGCCTTTCTGTATCTTTTTTAATGTTTGTTGGACTAATTTCAATAATGTGCCTTCTTCTCGGCCTTGCTCCATGCCTTCTTCCCAGGATTCTTCTCTTTCCTGCCTGATATGCTCTTCCTGGTCATACTCAAATATACTCATCCGTAACACCTCCGCCCTGTTCTGCTTCAAAAAATCTTCCGAAATCCCATTATGTATGCATTCATTCACCACCAGTTCCAATGCCCGTCCAAACTCCATCTCATCCTGATACTTCCTCACCATATCCACAAACAACATATATTCATGAAGCGTCGGGCTTTTCTCAGCCAGTTCCTTGTTATGCCCTTCATTGATATTCAGTATTGTGATCTTCAGATCCAGATCCGGCTCCCCGGAAATCCTTTCATATGCATCCGACAAACGGCCCTCTGTTCTATCCTGTATATTTTCTCTGCCGTTATAAAATACAACAAACTTCGGTTCCGGCAGTGGAATCATCTTTCTTCCATACAAATTTTCATTCCGTGTCAATGCCGAATAGATACAAGTCACATAGATCAGATTCCGTAACGGCATGTTCTTATTCACTGTTGACTGATGCTCATATAACACCAGCTGTGAAGCGATCACAAACGACACATCATTCTTCATTCCTATATAAACTGCATTCTCCAGTGTAGTGATCGTCAGCTCATCCGGATCCTCATATGCCGTATCGTTCATCGCATTGTACACTTCCAACGCAACCTCCGGTTTTTTCAAAAGCATCCGAAATACCCGGTCCTTATATTCCCTTCCAGGTTCTCCCAGCACCTTGATCACATGCATCATCGTCTCCTGTAAGTACTCCGTGGAGATTCCCTCTCTCATAGTCTCTTGCAGATTTGCCATCCATTGTCCTCCTTGCGTTTTCCAGGCAAAAAGAACCCTCGCAGCAAATTTTACACCCTTACGTGGCTTACCTCATATCTTCAAACACATACAGCTCTTGTAAACTCGCAAAACTTCTTCTGCCCGATTCCTTTTGCCCGTTTTTAATTTTAGTAATCATTGAAATTCAAGCATTAAGAAATTCTGTCGATCATCATATTAGAATAAAAGATTGGCTCTCGCCTTCAATTAGAATTTTTAAGAATATTAATGCTCATATAGAATGTAACATTGACAGCCCAATGTGTCAATCATTTTCTGACATCAAATTTTAATCTGATTTAATAATTTTTCCATTCAAAAAAGGACCGCCTTACAGCGATCCACTTTTCATATTCTTTTTAAACTTTTATGCTATCCCTAATTCAATTTTTTCACCATTTTTCATTGTGATTAAAACTTTTTTCTCACATTTGCCATTTAGCAAAACATCATTCCATATATCGGTATCCTTTTCACCGATATCCTGCAACTCCACTTTTTTTATCTAACTTTTAGGAAAAACATTCAAATCTGCCAACCGAAAAAGCTCATCTTCTTCCACCATTTCTTTTTCCGAACTAAAAACTTGTGAATATGATTCTCTCTGAATCGATATATATTTGTAATGTAACAAATCAGTTATCTTCATTTCCATAGTCCTCTCTATTTCTGGTAACCAATTTCAAACTTCGCCCTACAACATTTGTCACAATGCATCCCAACATGCATCCAACTGCATTATGAATCATATCATCCCACTCAAATGTTCCACGCATAAAAATCAACTGGCTGCACTCAATAAATGCCGAAACAGCCAATCCCATTCCAAAAGCAATGCCTGGCTTCACTTTATGTCCGGCAATCACAGGCAACAATATTCCCATAGGGAACAATAATATACCGTTCAAAATATTTTCCTGAAGCAGTCCAAGATCTCCAGTTCTGAAAATGTGCCGCCATGACCAGAATGGTACCAGTTTATAATCTCTGGGGATGATTCCTCTCGTAAATACCGTAGACGCATATACAAGTCCCAGAAACAAAAATAAAATTCCACCAGCAACAGCCTGCCGACAATTCATTTTATGGCGTTTTACCAGTCTACACAAAAACAATACAACTAAGGCAAATAATATTGCAAACACACGTATTTCTCTTGGTGACCACATTCTGATATGAACTGTCCAAATCTTATACAAATTCATGATTACACTAATTCTCCAAATGTATCCGGATGTTCCCAGTCAAATACTTCATTACAGGTCATCACAGTAACCAGATTCTCCGTTTCAGACAGATTTACAATCTTATGCGTCCAGCCGGGGATCATATAGACCGCTTCCATCTTATCTCCGCTTACTACAAATTCCACCTGTTCTCCTGTATTAATATTCCGCTCCTGGATCAGTCCATGACCAGCTACCACTATGAAAATCTCCCATTTGGAGTTGTGCCAATGCTGTCCCTTTGTGACTCCCGGTCTGCTGATATTAATAGAAAACTGACCGCAATCCTGCGTATGAACCAGTTCGGTAAAACTGCCACGCTCATCCACGTTCATTTTCAGTTCATATTTAAACTTCTCGCTCGGAAGATAGGTCAGATATAAACTGTATAACTTCTTAGCAAAAGATCCTTCCGGCATCTTCGGCATCAGAAGTGTAGTCGGCTGCTCCTTAAACTGCTGTAACAAATCTACGATTTCTCCCAGGGTTACTCTGTGCGTCACCGGCACAAAGCAATAACGTCCGTCTTTGCTCGGAATCGTTTCTGCTCCATCAAACTCACAGTGCTGTTCTTTTCCTTCCAAAAGATCGAACATCCCGTTCACCAGATCATCAATATAAAGCAGTTCCAGTTCCGTACTTCGATCATTGACCGTAAACTCTTCATCATTTGCCACAGCCCAGCAAAACGTAGAAACTGCAGAATTATACTTCGGTCTGGAATGTCCCATCAGATTGGGAAAACGATATACGGCTACTTTAACCTGATTTTCTCTGCCATATGCAAAAAACAATTCTTCTCCGGCCAGCTTGGAACGGCCGTATTCTGAGTTGCCAAAACGCCCGGTCAAAGTAGCCTGAACGGAAGAAGACACCATCACCGGCGCCTTATTTCCATACTTTTTTAGTGTATCCAGTAATTTTGTTGCAAAACCAAAGTTTCCCTTCATAAAATCTTCCGGATTTTCCGGGCGGTTCACCCCCGCCAGATGAAACACAAACTCTGCCTTCTGACAATACAACTCCAATTCTTCCGGTGTAGAATCCAGATCATATTCGTAAATATCATCCACCTGAATGCCCGGTCTTGTCCCGTTTTTCTTGTCTCTGATGTTTTTCAGATTATTCACAAGGGCAGTACCAACCATCCCTTTTGCCCCGGTTATCAATATATTCATACATGCCCTCACATTTCATTATTCTGCGGTAATACAATTAAATTTCTTTTCTCCAGACCATTTTATTTACGACACCGGTGTAGCTCTGGATAATCTTTACCACCTTTGAGCTTACATTCTCTTCTAAATAATCCGGTACCGGAATACCATAATCCCCGGCTTTGTTCATTTCCACTGCTGTGTCCACAGACTGTAGCAGGCCTTTTTCATCAATTCCTGACAAAATAAAGCACGCCTTATCCAATGCTTCCGGCCGCTCCGTAGAAGTTCTGATGCATACTGCCGGAAACGGATGTCCCACTGACGTAAAGAAACTGCTCTCCTCCGGTAAGGTACCAGAATCAGATACAACCGCAAAAGCATTCATCTGAAGACAGTTATAATCATGAAAACCAAGCGGTTCATGCTGAATCACCCGTGGATCCAGTTTAAAACCGGTAGACTCAATACGTTTTCTGCTGCGTGGATGACAGGAATACAGAATCGGCATATCATATTTCTCTGCCATTTTGTTAATCGCATTGAACAGGGAAAAGAAATTCTTCTCCGTATCAATGTTCTCTTCCCGATGTGCGGAAAGCAAAATGTATCTGCCTTTTTTCAGACCAAGTTTCTTATGAATATCAGATGCTTCGATCTCAGCCAGGTTATTATGCAATACTTCAGCCATCGGAGATCCTGTCACATAAGTTCTTTCTTTTGGTAATCCGCATTCTGCCAGATAGCGGCGCGCATGCTCGGAATAAGCCATATTCACATCAGAGATAATATCAACAATACGCCGATTCGTTTCCTCCGGCAGACACTCATCTTTGCAACGGTTTCCTGCCTCCATATGGAAAATCGGAATATGAAGTCTCTTTGCACCGATGACAGACAGACAGGAATTGGTATCACCAAGGACCAGCACTGCATCCGGCTTAATTGCTGCCATCAGCTTATAACTCTGTGCAATGATGTTTCCACAGGTCTCACCCAGATCCGCTCCCACCGCATTCAGATATACTTCCGGATCTTCCAGTTTCAGATCTTTAAAAAATACACCATTCAGGTTGTAATCATAATTCTGTCCGGTATGTGCCAAAATCACATCAAAATATTTTCTTGTTTTATTAATAACCGCTGCCAGACGGATAATCTCCGGTCTTGTGCCTACGATGATCAAAAGCTTTAATTTACCATTTTCTTTCCACTTGATATCATTATAATCTGCCATTTCTAAATTCCTTTTCTCTGCATATTTCCAGCAGTGTTAAAAACTCAAATAAAAGCTCCCTTCCAAGCATTAAGTGTCATTTTGCATTCACTTACCTACTCAGAAGAGAGCAAATTATTTTACTGCATCATTTTCAGATATCTGATTTACAGCAATATCATTTTGTTCTTACTTAATCAGTTTTCCATCATCTGCAAATGTGTAGCTCTTCTCTGGCAATAAGCCATTGGTTTTTGTAATCCAATAGTTGCGTCCATGTACTACTTCGCCGCTGGATTTCACATAATAGTAAGATCCATCAATCTCGATCAATCCTGCATATGTCTTGATTCCATCGACATAATAATACATCGTACCGTCTTCAGATACAATACCATTCTTGGTTTTATCTCCCTGAACAAGCTTGCCATCTTTATCAAATGTGTAGCTCTGCTCCGGTAATAATCCATTGGTTTTTGAAATCCAGTAGTTGCAGTCATGAACAACTTCTCCGGTAGATTTTACATAATAGTAATCTCCGTTCAGCTCAATCAGACCAGCATATGTTCTGACACCATTCTGATAATAGTACATAGTACCATCCTCGGATACGATGCCATCTTTCGTTGTATCTGCATTCGCCATCTTACCATCTGCTTCGAATGTATAGCTCTGCTCCGGTAATAATCCGTTTGTCTTTGTGATCCAATAGCTACGTCCGTGTACTACTTCACCATTGCTTCTTACATAGTAATAGCTTCCATCAATCTGGATCAGACCTGCATAAGAAAGAGTTCCGTCTACATAATAATACAGACTTCCGTTCTCCTCTACGATACCATTCTTTGTTTCATCCGGAATGATCATCTTTCCTTCTGAATCAAAGCTGTAAGTGCCTTCGCTCTTCAGGCCATTATTTCTGGAACAATAGTAGCTTCTGTCAACGATCAGCGCACCATTGCTCTTTGCATAATAGTAATCACCATTTACAACAAACATACCTTTGTGAACTTTGATACCATCTACATAGTAGTATAACTGACCATCCGCAGCATCTTTATTGATACCATTCTGGAACTGCTCATCATGAAGGATGACACCGTTCTCATCAAAGTAGTATCCCCACTCCGGAAGTAAATCATTTGTCTTGCTAACCCAGTAATCCTGACCACCTGCCGGTACATTTTTTACTGCCTTGCCATCTTCTCCGAAGTAGTAATACAGATTATGTCCATCAGCATCTTTTACCTGGACCAGACCTGCATCCATGACACGTTCACCGTTCTGTACCCAGTAAATATCATCACCGTCATACTCCAGACCGTTCTCAATCTTCCACTGAGCATATAATGTGATATCTTCTGTCAGATCGATGATTGCACCTTCATCTGCATATGTTGCACCTGATCCATCTGCTTCTGTGTTCCAGCCATTGAAGCTGTAATTCTCACGGCTGAATTCATTTGCATGTAATTTATCTTCTGTACCCTGAACAAATTCCTGTGAATCCATCTTACCGTTACCACCATTTGCATCAAAGGTTACTGTATGACGTACAATCGGTGTCTTTGTATAAGTTGCTGTATAGGTTACATCTTTTGTAACAGGTGTGACTTCCGGTGTCCAGCCTGCGAATGTATAAGTATAGTCATGATCAGCCTCTTTTGCTGGCTGTTTTCCACTGTATAACGGAAGTGGATCAGTACCATATTCTACATTTTCATCTACATCAAGGACAGTTCCGTCCTCATCTACCCATGTAACTGTATACAGATTCTTTACTGCATCAAATTCTGCTGTATAAGTAACATCACCTGTTACTTCTTTCAGTTCCGGTGTCCAGCCTTTGAATGTATAGGTATATCCGTTTGCACTTTCACGTACCGGATCATCACCACTCCATAACGGCATTGTACCAGCTTCTACTTCTTCAGATTTCAGTTCAGATCCATCCCAGTTCTTCCAGGTAACTGTATATTTCTTTACAATCTGTGTCTCATCATAAGTAGCTTTATAAGTAACATCACCGGTTACTTCAGATACTTCCGGATCCCAGCCTTTAAATGTATAGGTGTAATCATCGTCAGCATCTTTCTGCGGTGTATCACCATCATAAGTCGGGATAGTTCCCTCTTCTACATTCTCATCTGTCTCCAGAACAGATCCATCATAGTTTACCCATGTTACAGTGTAATGATTCTTTACAATATTCCATTTACCATCGTTATATGCGATAGTACGTCCTGCATCTACCCCAGCTGTTTCAAAATAAGTATCATCTGCATTATGAAGTTTTGCTGCTGTGATTGGAATATCTACATAACTTACTGTTCTTCCACTCTGGGTAGCCTGATGTGTTACTGTATTCGTCCCTAAAGTTCCATCCTGTACATATACTCCTGTTCCATCACTACTATAAATATTACTACCGCTGGAAGTGGTATAAATAGCTCCCGATGCAATTAATGTACCATTTACATCAATAGTTGCATCTGATATTGTTCTTTTTCCAACACCTGATGGTGAAAATTTTACCGGCTGAATTCCATTACTTGATCCATATACGTATGAAGATTTCCATTCATCCTGATCATAAACATATAAAGATGCTCCTGAAGCAACTTTCATAGTAGCATTTTTCGCAATAGATACCGATACTCCTGGTTGCAATGCAATATCTTTATTCACAGTTACTGTTCCACTCTGAATATTCAATTGGATATTATTATTAATTGGTAAAATATAATCCGAAGAATCAACTTTTACAACAACTTTCATCGATATACTATTTACCGCAATATCACCATTTATATCAAAAATTTCTTGATCTTTAGTTGAATCATATGTCTTAGTAATAGTGCAATCATCTGCCATCGCAAACAATCCGTCTCCACCAATAAAAGGAATTGTTGCTGATTGTGTTATTGAACTTGCTGTAACAGATATATATGCATACTCATTCGCACCTGATTCAAACGTAATTGCAGATTCTATATTTTGTACATAATACTGTGAAAATGGGAAAACTTTCTGACTATTGCTTGCCATACCTGAGGTTGCAGAACCACCACGCCAATCTGTCACTTGAAAATATTCATATACATTTGAACCTGATTTAGCTCTAATCTTACCATTGCCTACAATATATCCCCAAGCATACAGGGCACCTGTGGACTCTACAATCATGGAACTGTCTTTTTCCATGCTAATGCAACCATATGCTCCAGTTGGTTTACATACCTGTGTACCAGTAGAAGTATAATGTTTACCTCCCACACTAATAGCTCCGTTTACTACCATTGAAGAGCCACTTTTCATTGTAAGTGTTTTATATGCACTCTGTTTCTCCTCTTTTTTAGTATATTCCGGTGTTGTTGTATATAAAGTACCACGTTCATCGAACGGAATCAATAATGTAATTCCTTGAGGAATTGTATATGTATCACTAATGATTCCGGAATCAGCTAATATTATTTCATTAATACTATTCATTTCTGCATATGTAATAGCTTGATTCAAATCATCAAATAATCTACCATCAACTGTAAAAAGTGCAGCGTCTTTGGCAGCAAATACTGGAACAATTGTGATATTTTTATCAAATTTTAATGTTGTATCTACTTCAGTGGAAACATATTCATCATTTGCGACATCATACCAGCCCATAAATTTATATCCATCAGCCGGTTTAGCTACTACATGATATCCAATTAAAGAGTTTTGGGTATTACTATAAGTCTCTGCAATTGACTTATCATCAACAGTATACGAACCATTTTTCGCAACATTAAATGTTGTTGTAACATTTGTATTTGATATTAACGTAACATTTGACATTGTAATCGTTGTTGCCGCACTTGTACTTCCTGAATTTATCACAATATCAATACTTTCGCCCGCAGCAAGTTCACGTTCAAACGTACCTGCTTCAGTAACATCTTTTTCTGCCACCTTAATTGTACCACCGCTTTGAACAACACTGTAATTAAACGACAAAACGGCAGCTTCTGATTTTGTATTCTTAATTTTCAATGTAGATGTATAATTGGCAGTTCCTCCACATGACCCTGATGTACTCTGCGTTGTTCCTATTATTGTGGCACCGCTAGCACTCCATGCATTTTCTACTGTTCCAGAATAGCTCAATTCAATCGTTGAGTCTGCCAAACCATTTACAGTGCCACTTGTTGCCGCCTTAACTTCTATACCACTTAATGGTACCAAAGTAATAACCATTGCAAATACTAAAAGCAATGTCATCAGACGTTTCATGACGTTTTTTACTTCTGTCATTTTTTCTTACTCATTCCCTTCTTGTTTTTCTTTTGCAATTCAGCATATATACTAAATCCAACTCCAAATGAGATTAATGCCCAGATATGAGCCGGATGAATCAAGGAAGTATCCTCGTGAAACCGAAAACCTTCTATGATAAAACGAAATATTCCATATGCCATCATATAGATAGGATACGTCTGTCCACACATCTCGTCCCTTTTTACTTTTTTTCCCAATAAAATCAGTAAAATAATATAAAAGATGATCTCAGCTTCCCTTGTTGGCCACCGCATATGCTGTCCGGGAATCAACATTCCTTTACAACATCCGCCAATAATACAGTTAATTCTTGCACACATAAGTGTAAATATCATGCAGATTGTCAACAGGTCATATACTTCTTTCATGGAACGTTTCGTGAGCTTAGCTCCCAGCCAATATGCTATTGGCATAAGAAAAACTCCACCAAACAAACTCATATTTCCTGCCTTACTGCTGTCAAATCCACCCTCTGCAAATGCGAATAGCCTTACAGCCATTACTCCAAAAACGGTATGCAGTATTGATACAATCAATACTGCTCCCATTTTCATCTGTAATCTGTTTCTAAATGTTGTAAGCCATATCACATTAAATACTGAACCTGCTGACAATAACAGAAACAGTGCATGACTTATCATCCATTCAGTCACTATATTCATTTTTTTACTCCATTACAATTTTACCATTTTCATCAAAAGTATAACTCTTCTCCGGAAGTAAACCGTTTGTTTTACTGATCCAGTATTTACGTCCATGTACTACTTCTCCGCTGGTTCTTACATAATAGTAATCACCATCAATCTGAATCAGACCTGCATAAGTAAGCTGACCCATTTCATAGTAGTACAGACTTCCGTTTTCTGCTACAATTCCATTCTTTGTAGTTTCCGGCATTACAAGTTTACCATCTTCTGCAAAGGTATAGCTTTTTTCTGGAAGTAAACCATTTGTTTTACTGATCCAGTAATTACGTCCGTGTACCACCTCGCCACTGGTTTTTACATAATAGTAAGAACCATTGATCTGAATCAGACCTGCATAAGTAAGTTTACCTTTTTCGTAATAGTACAGACTTCCATTTTCCTCTACGATTCCATTTTTGTTCAGATCCGGCTGAATCATTTTTCCGTCTTCATCAAACTCGTAAGTTCCTTCCGGCTTTAATCCATTCGTTCTGGAACAATAATAGGATCTTCCTGTGATGAGCTGACCATTGCTCTTTGTATAATAGTAATCATCACCAATCTGAATCATACCAACATGTGCTTTGATTCCATCAATGTAATAGCAAAGTATACCATTTTCATCTTTCTGAATACCATTCTGATATAAGGCATCGTGAATGATGATACCGTTCTCATCAAAGTAGTATCCCCACTGAGGAAGAAGATCATTGGTTTTCTCTACCCAGAAATCCTTACCGCCAACCGGTACATTCTTAACAGCCTTTCCGTCCTCGCCAAAATAGTAATATACATTATTGCCGTTTTCGTTTGTTACTTTTACAAGTCCAGGGAACTCTACATTTACACCATCTTTGATCCAGTAAGTATCGTCACCCTCTACACAAAGACCATTTTTACCAATTTTCTTATACTGTGCCACATAAGTTGCTTCACCAGACGCAGCTGTTACTTCCGGTGACCAGCCTGTAAACTCATAAGTATAACGAGCATCCTCCGGTAATGTCGGATTTTCATTTCCATATGTCGGTACATTTCCATACTGCACCTGATCTGTCTTCAGAATAGATCCATCTGCATTTTTCCATGTAATTTTAAATCCGGCATACGGTTTCGGATCTGCCATGGAACCATCTTCGTTGAAAACATAATTTGCTTCCTTCATCAGATCATTTGTTTTACTGATCCAATAGGTTCTGCCTTTAATCATAACACCCAGTTTACCGTTTGATTCATAAGCAAAATAGTAGTATTTTCCATTTACATACAACAGACCCGGATAGGTATTTTTGATACCATTCTCAAACCAGTAAGTATCGCCATTCTTATCTGTATACATACCGTTCAGATTTTCCTGCCATACGCCGTTGTCATCAAACAGATAAAATACATTTTTGTTGTCAATATTGAATGCATATACACCAGTTGCTGCATATCCACTGGAACGGAAATAATATTTCTGTCCATCTACTGTCTTCCACTGATAACTTACAAATACACCGGCCCACATATATCTGGTTCCAGTTGCATCTTTTACCAGATCACCACGTGTCAATACATAATCTGTAAATTCATAGTGATATCCGCCAATGGTCTGGCTTCCATTTACAGCCTGATAAGTATTTTTATCAAAATAGTAATCCTGAACACTTCCACCTGCGCCAGGCACAGACTGCCATCCGGTTTGAAGAACACCATTCTTAGCAAAGTATTTTGCATGGTTCATATCAAATACACCACTGACTTTTCCTTTACTTACACCGTCTTCACCGAGATTATAATAATATTCTGTACCTTCATCCTTATATCCTGGAAGTTTCTGAATTCCAGTCAGTACAACATTATCTTTGTAATAATACAGATTTCCGTCTTCTTCTATCCACCCCTGTTTGTTTGTTCTGTCAAGAGTATACTCGTCAGTCATATCCGCAAAATCACTGGAAAAATGAGCACCTTTCTCATTCGGATTGTCTGGATTGATAAACGGATACAGATCATAATTTTCCTGATTTTCCTTATCACTTGCGATACCATATACAGCATTGGAGCGGAGATAAATATCATACTTCACATTACCGGTTAAAGTTGCCGTAATCTGCTCATTTGTCCACTTGGCATCACTGGCCGACACAATCTTCAGACCACTTAAAATACAAAGTGGATTCGCAGTCGCTTCGTCAATCGCCTGAGACTGCTTTTTGAAATTCAAAGTCAGATTCAAAGTATGATTTTCCTTATCATAATCAGCCTTTGTCAGTTCAAAATATTCATTTACCGCTTTCAAATTGGACGTATCAATATCAAATCCATCACTTACTTTCAGGCTTACCTGTACATTTGTCAATGTGCTGACTCTCTCTGCCAACTGCATTAAGAATCCCCATGCTGTTGCTGATGCATCGTCACCACCCGGCAGAAGACTGATCATTGGTTTCAATTTTTCCGGGATTGGAATGGTTGACATATCTACTGCGAAAGTATAATTACCTTCCATATCCTGTTTTGGATTTTCAATATAATATGTTTTTTCATCTGCTGTCTTGGAATTAGACACAGTTCTTACCCATGCCAGTGAACGATCCCCACCAGTTACATGATCAAAATCAAATACAGCTTCATCTTTTTTATAAAGATTAATCGTAACAAATGCCATCTCATCTGATGTCAATTCATTCATGGCTTTACCATTATTTAAAATTGCACCGGATTTCACAACACGAATTCCAGAACTTTCATCACCTGTAAACTCAAATCCATTGAATACACCTGCCTTGCTTTCAAATACAGGCTGTCCATCTTCAATAAAGCCAAAAATAACATCTTTTTCATTAATAGCTACTGGACTTCCTTTGTAAAATGCCTGAACAGGCATTCTGTATGGAACACCGTAAACTACATTCACACTTTCACTTGAGAAACTAATTTTATCCGGAACAACTACATGAAGTGTCTTGCTTCCAAGTACCTCATTACCAGACATCAGTTTTAAAGTAACATCACCAGTTGCTGTTGCAGTAAATACATTGTCATCCAATGTTCCAACACTTGCATCTGATACAACCAGTTTGGCATCTTTCGGGATATCTGCTGCATTTCCGGTAGCACTTACACCTGTTACAGATACATCAAGCGAAGTACCTACGGTCAGATAATCTTCCTCAGTTGTAACCAATGCGTGATCAAACTCTGTGGAAGATTTTGCAGTAGAAACAACCAGCAGAGAAGAACTTACGGAACGCTCATATCCATCGGAAGGTCTGTTTACCACAGATACTTCATCGCTTCCTTCGCTCTTGGCTGCCATGGTTGTAGAACCGCCACCATCCAGGTTTACAGCGATCACACAACCTGCATCCAGCATGATCTGTGCTAACTCCTGCATGCTTCCGCCTGCGGAAATCGGCTCCTGTCTACCATCCAGTACCACCATAACGACTTTATTGTCAGCGGTCAGACCGATACAGGTTCTTGGCATACGTGATTTGTCTGTTGTTGTCACTGCAGACTTACCATCTTTCACAAGCCACATATTTCCGCCGACAGCTTCCTGCAGTTCATCTTTGTATTCATTCCATTCAGACTGTCCACCGATGATCGGTGTTCCGTCTTTCAGGATTCCAAAGAATGTATTATATCCGCCAAGGCCATGATATGTCTTTCCTTCCATGATCAGTGCACTGGTCGGCTCACCGGTACTCATATTATAGAAGTCACCATTTACACCGAGGATTGTATTGTAATTTGCAATGTAATTCTCTTTATCCTCTGGATCAGAATGTTTCTTCTGTGCAGCCGCCATCTGATCAGTTACACGCTGCATGCCCCATGCCGTTGTCGTTCCTTCGTTGTCCTTATAGTTCGCATAGATATTGATATCGCTACGTCCTACATCTGCAGTTGCAACATAGTAAACAATCTGTTTGTTATCAGCTGTTGTTGCCTGTTTGATCTGCTGTGTCACACCCGGTGCCAGAGTAGATGATTCACTGGAGAATACAGTATAGTAATCATTGCTCTCTTTGTCAGTGATCACACCGGTCAGTTCTGCCAGATAATCAGCGAATGCATAACTGCAAGCTGTTCTCAGATCACCGTCATCAGCCCCCAGTCCACGGCTGCTTTCCAGATTGCTCAGCATATCATTGGTAGAATATGCACGATACATAGCAGTTCTGATCTCATCTTTTGTACCGCTTCCCGGGAATCTGTTCTGAACAAAATATTTTGCTCTTGCTTTATCTGTCAGATTTTTATTATAGTAATCTTTCATTACGGCACTGATGGATTTGCTCTCTGAAATATTATTCATGATATAGAACGCATCCAGATCTCCGTAAATATCTAACTGTCCAAAAGTATGAGTGGAAGGATCATCCACACCCAGATAATTTTTCTGAATATCAGCAGCCATTGTTTCCACATCTCCGCTGACTTTTTCTTTTGTGTAGGACATCAGATCACAGATATCTCCACCCCATCCGCTCAGGTCAGCATAAATGGTTGCTGCACTTGCGTTTGTTTTCTTCATGTAGTATGTGATATTCATACATCCGAACATATGACCAAATTCTACGGTCTGTCCATTTGGAATTGTAAACTCTTCCAGATTTCTCAGATCAGCCACAGATGTTCCATTTGCTTCGTCCTGTATCGCCACATAAGATACAAATGCCGTTTTCTCTTCACCTGCCAGCAGATTCCAGTTTCCATCTGTATACTTTTCCACACCGGTACGGATATAGTTCAGTACCAGTTCCGTTGCGTTCTCCCCCTTATGCTCTTTCGCATAAGTTTCCGCATAACTTTCCAGGATTTTCAGGTCTGACAGAAATGTATTATAATCTGTTACCTTTCCTGTTTCCTCACTCTCGCTCTGAACCTGAGTCTCGGTATTCTCAATACTCTCTTCATCAGTCAGCTGTGCATCCTGATCCTGTAACTCAGATTCATCCAGCAGGTTTTCAGCCGCATCTGTCTGACCGGCTGACAGTTCCTGTGCATAGGATACCGCCGGGGCCCCCATCCCCAGAACCATGGATGCAGCCAGCACACCGGCAATCCACCTTCTGTATTTCTTTTTCATTCTCTTGCCTCCTTAGTCTGTTAAGTGATCCAGCACTTCATTTATGCCTTCTTTCATTGCATAAAATCGGTTCTGTTCTTCATCACTCAATTTTTTCAGTTCGTCCTTTTCTTCCGTATTCACATATACATCGTGCATTTTTCCATCTGCATCCTGTATACTGCCTACGGGTTCACCATCTCCTTTTCCTATTATTATTTCGAATAAAGTATAATTTTTCTCATCAATTTTGGCCTGAAACGTAACATGTAGCGCCTCATCTTTCTCCGTCTGCTCAACTTCCAGAGAATCTTTCCACTGTTCCGGATAGTACAGTGTGCCATATTCTGTCTCAATTTCCATCGTGTCTGTCTTCACGGTTTCTTCCGTATCTGCAGAACTCTCATCTGCAACAGACATTTCTACAACACCTTTGTCATTTTTCTGTCCTGTCTTCTTTCCACATCCGGTCAGTAATGTACCAATCACTGCAATCCCTAACAGACAGTAAATCCACTTTTTCTTCATCTTAATCTCCCTGCATACGTTTCATATCTATTATCGTATACTTCTGGTATATTCTTCTATCTTCATATGCTTTTGTATTCCAATATAATTTTCATAAGAATGCTCAAGATCCACAATATCCGCATGTACTTTGCATGCTCTCTCACTCTCTGATGGAAGCTCCATGTAATCTCCATATACCCTCGTCAGCATCTCATCGTAAAATGCTGATACCGGATACATCCGACCTTCAAATTGCATTTCGACAGTCTGAACAAACCATTCTCTTGGGAACACATTCTTCTTATATTTTGATGCTGCTGCAAAAAACGTATGTACATTTTTGCTTTCATTTTCTTTGCGATCCTGTGCAAATCTCAGCATAAATTTCTGAGAAAAACATCTGCTTGCAGCCAGCACAACTTTTTTTGCTATATTGTGTGTCAGATATCCTCTCTCACTCAATGATCGGGCTATCACCACTTTGGATGCCACAAATTGCATCCCACGCTTAAATCGGTTATCAGACAGATTATCACATGGGAAAATATCCACATATACTCCCTGATGTACTTTTTCATCTTTTGGAATATATCGCTCAATACATGCTGTATTATTTTTTCGCAGCTTCGAGAAAAAATTAGGCCAGTGTTCCGAAAATTCCCCCTGCAGATAATACACTTCCGGATCAAGTTCCCGGGGAGCAATCTTCAGGAAACGCTCATACTCCGATCGGAGCATTACGATATCCAGATCATCATCCCAGGGTATAAACCCCTGATGTCTTACTGCACCAAGTGCAGTTCCCGCAAAAAGCAGATAAGAGATATTATGTTTTCGACAGATTTCATCAATTACCTGCAGCATCTGATTCATCACATTCTGATGTGCCCGCAGTGCTTCCTGCTTTCGTACCTCTATCTTCATAATTTTAGTTTATAATTCCCTTTTCGTCAACACAATTTTCATTAATTTGTTTTTGTATATAATCTGTTGTCAGAATTTTTTTAACAGTGCCTTCTACATCCAGGCGTTTTGTATTATGACTGGTGTATGCTTCATCCGACATCGTATGAACTTCCCCTTTTACAACAAATTTATCGTAATTCAGATCACGGTTGTCTGCTGCCACGCGGAAATAATCTCCCATATCTTCGCTTCGTAACCGTTCCTCCCTCGTCATCAGTGTCTCATATAATTTTTCTCCATGACGGGTTCCGATGATATTTGTTCCTGTATCACCAAAAAGCTGCTGCACTGCTTTTGCCAGATCACCAATGGTAGATGCTGCTGACTTCTGAATAAAGAGATCTCCCGGCTTTGATCTGCTCCACGAACAACGGAATTACACTTCCTCTGCTACACATTACATTTCCATATCTGGTGCAGCAGATAGTCGTTCCTCCACGTTCTGCTGCCACTCGCGCATTTGCATACACTACATGCTCCATCATTGCTTTTGAGATTCCCATTGCATTGATTGGATAAGCAGCTTTATCCGTGGACAGACAAACAACTTTTTTAACTCCTGCTTCTATCGCCTCATGCAGTACATTGTCCGTGCCGATAATATTGGTCTGCACTGCCTGCATCGGGAAAAACTCACAGGACGGAACCTGCTTTAACGCAGCTGCATGGAAAATGTAATCTACACCAGCCATTGCGTCTCTGACTGACTGTGGATTTCGCACATCTCCGATATAAAATTTTACTTTGCCTGCCATATCCGGATGTTTTGCCTGAAGTTCATGGCGCATATCATCCTGTTTCTTTTCATCTCTGGAAAAGATTCGTATTTCCTTTAAATCCGAATCCAGAAATCGTTTCAGAACCGTGGAACCAAAAGAACCGGTTCCTCCGGTAATCATAAGTGTAGCATTATTAAATGTTGACATCTGTAACTCCCTTTCTCTTCTGTGGTATATATTCTTTCAATTTTACCGTTCTATCAATCTGCTTTCGTGTTAAAACACATCCTTGAACCTTATTGCCTCCAACATCAGTTTTACATTTGGCCGCAACTCTTTGATCAGAACCGGGAATACCATAATGGTACTGATCTGTGTCACCAGAGATGCCGCAGCAGCTCCCGATGCTCCCCAATGCGGAATCATGATCGCGTTCAGTATTACATTTGTTATCGCTGCACCTATGTAAAGATATTTCAGATATTTCTGATGATTGTAACTTACGATCCATGCATTTCTGGCCACTCCCAGATAAGAAAATGCTGTATACCAGGTAATGATCCGCAATGGCATTGCTGCCGGTAAGTATGCACTTCCATACAATATCCTTATAATGACATTCGCTAATATGGAAAATCCTGCTGATACAATAAAGGATACATAAAAAACAATCATATATAACTGGCGGTTTTTCCGTTCAAATAGTTTTTTATTTTCAAAAGCCTGCAATATTGTAGGATATAAAGAATCTATAATCGCTGCTAATACAAATACCCAGGTATTACATATGGAAACAGCTGTGGAATAATATCCGACATCTGCTTCACTCAGCATCTGTTTCAGCATAAATTTATCGGTACTTCCATAAATAGATACCATCAGCCCGGCTAATATAAAATGATAACTGCTCTGTAACAGTTCACGGGCTTTTCTTTTTGAGAATGAAATTTTGGGACCGCTATGCTTCCGATACATGATAAATAAAACAATTGATACAACCAGATAATCTATGGATGTTGATACAGCAAACCATTCTACATTTTTTTCAGTAACCAACAGCCAGACTTTGTAAGCAGATACAATCGTATAGGAGATCATCGTTGCATATGTAGCGTATTTCGACTGCAACCGGGACTGAAACCAGTAATTTAAAGTGTCCATCACCTGAAAAATAACACCAATCCCGCATAATCCCACAACCAGATGCGTCGTAGTCTCTCCCTTGTCAGCAAACATGGTAATGCAAAGCATCATGAGTAATGATAAAAAACTGGACACCGTCCGAAGCAGGATTGCCGAACCGATGGTTTCCCCTTCTTCATCCGGATGATCCACAAAATTCTTTACTATTACAGAATTAATTCCAAGTGTACAGAAAGATGCAAAAAAAGTAGTGTATGTAGCTGCATAATTGATCAGCCCATAATTACCCGGACCCAGATAACGTGCTGTCAGCAATCCAACAATAAAATTCAACACCATATTATACACGCGTCCGCCAATCAGCCAGCTTGCATTTTTTGTCACTTTACTCTGTATGATACTCTTAAAATTCATGCTTCCAATCTCCGTATCATTTTCGCCGGGACTCCCCCGGCTAATGTATTTTCCGGTATATCTTTTACCACACAGGCACAACCTGCAATTACACTTCCGTCACCAATTCTGGTATTCCCCAGCACAGTAGATCTTCCACCGATCCAGACTCCATTACCTACATATTGGGAATAGCATTTCCCATTTCCGGCCCGTCTTTCACTTAAGCCAATCTCATGTCCACCTGTCTGAAATGTAATCTCTGGTCCCAGGTCACAGTTATCACCAATCGTCACCATTCCGTTTCCATTAATGACCAGATTTTTTCCGATCCAGCAGTTTTTCCCAACGGACAGAGTTCCGTAACATTCTAAAGGGCCAACCACTTTCGTTCCTTCTCCAATCTGGTAGCCGATGCTGTTCAATAATTTTATTTTAGCATTCCAAAAGCATTCTCTCGTACCGGCAAATATATGATTTACCAGAAATAGTGCCAGCCGTTTTTTTACCCCAAAAGCAAGATGCATATATCTGCCTCCTATTCCTTGTCTATGTACCAGTCATTTTTCAGGATTTTTGCTCTGCTGCACGGTCCTTCTTTAAAAAGCATTTCTACATTTTCACCTTTTAACAGCATTTCCGATAATTTCACGAAACGTGATGCAGCAATTTGTGCATTCCACAGATCTCGAATTGTAAGATACGCATTTTCACCAAGCTTTCTGCGCTCATTCGGATGATCCAACAACCACATGACTTTGCTCTCTAATGCTTCCTGATTCCCATTCTGATAAATAAGACCGTTTTTCTTATCCTCGATCAGAAACGGTACAGAACCAATCGCATGACTCGCAACCACTGCACATCCACTGTTCATCGCTTCATTTAATACAGCACCCCAGCCTTCATTAAAATCACTGGTAAATACAAAAATGTCTGCCTGTTCCATGTACTTGCGCACATACTCCGGCTTCATTGCACCCAAAAGGCTGACACAGTCTGATAGATTTTTTTCTACCATTATCTGTTCTAGCTTTTCCTGCATCTCACCAATACCGATTATTTGCATTTCAAAATCATATCCTGATTTTTTTAACTGTTCTGCAATATCCAACATCGCGTCCGGATGCTTCCATGGCAGTAATCTTCCTGCCCACAAAATCGTAATTTGTTGATTTACTCTTTTTGTCAGATTTCCGGCCTTCTGATCCATTAATGTATCAATATCGTATTCCTCAAGCTGTGGAAAGTATCCCCAACGAAAAGTTTTTCCTATATAATTACCAAAAACAGCACCATCCACTGCGGTATATGCACTGGCACATAACATGTATAAAGGACTTTTACGATACTTTCTGTGATGTAATAAAGAACCCACAAATGCACGTCCTATATTTTTGATATTCAATCCCTGTTTATAAAAACGTTCTGCATATCGAAAGGTAAGCCGTTTTTGTTTTAATCGGGAGGCAATATATGAATCCGGAGCACTGCCTATAATCACAACATCACTTTCTTCTGCTAATCTTTCCGCTTTTTGCTGTAATTCAGCACTCTGATATGCTTTTATCTCATACGGATAGATTTCCCGACAGCTCCATCCCATTGCAACTCTTTCTTCTTCCATAGGAAGCGTAGAAATAAAATAATATTCAATCCCCGGAAGTTCGGCCATCTTCTCTGAAAATGGAATTTGATGATGTGTCAGATAATTAGAAATAAATGTGATTTTCATCATTTAATCCTCCATTCACAGGCCGATTAGCCAGCAGTACAATTCCTGCCGTAAGAAGATTCAATCCCATAGCGCCTGCAACTACGGCAGCCTCAAAAGCACCGGTAGCTATAATTGCAAAACAACCGCAGATTGCATAATAGTTAAAGAATGACTTACAGGAATGCATCATTTTCTTTCCTTCCCGGAATAACATTTGCAGGAAAAGCAAAAATGGAAGAATTCCGTACGAACATACAACATCCAAATGTGTATTATGTAACTGTGAAACACCTGTACCATCACTGATTCCACAATAATCTCCAAGCCATATGCTTTCTTTAAACAATTTAATCGCCGGACTCCATACACGTAACCGGGCATCCAGTCCTTTTCCTTCAGATGCCATAAACGCAAACATTCTTAAAAACCAGCTTGAATTCAGCAAAAACTGATAGATAAAAACCAGTACGATTGGAAATATGATAACCACGAACAGAAACACCGGATTTAAAACTCTTTTTGGCTTAATGATCCTGCCAAGCAGGCAAAGTCCGAAAAATACGATCAGACCAACCAGACAGGATCTTGCCTTCGTCTGCAGAATCAGCCATACCATAAGGCCGATCATTATGACGCAGAATATACGCAGCCAGATTTTTCGCTTTGATGATACCATCAGCAAAAACATGTAGATCATCAGATGCAATAACCACATACCGGTAAAGTTCGGATTGGAGAATCCTAATGTGATACCTCCTCCGTATTGTATTTTGTTATTGAACACAAAATAAGACATTACAAGTGCAGTTCCTGCAAGTGCCGGTAAAATCAGGGCATATTTGTAAGTTCCTTCTGACACTCTGTCTTCCTGCGAATAATAAAGGATCAGGATGAAGGCTGCAAACATAAATACTTTTTTCATGTAGTCGAAGCTCATATTGGCATCCCGTGAAATACTTGCATTCCACAAAACATTGATTACAGAAAACATTAATAATACAAGCACTGACAGATTGAATTTCCGTGTGTTCAAACGTAATCCCGTATACAAAAGCAGGACGATAAAACTTAATATAAAACACAGAGAAACCAGAGAATCTTGGCTCAGCATTGTAAAAAGAATGATCAATGCAACAAGAAACAGTTCCACTTTTACACAAAGAGAAAAATTTAGTTGTACATTTTTTGTTTTCTTCATAGTTCTAGTTTCTCCACTAACCAATTAACTGATGGTATATTTCAATATATTTTTCAATCATTTCAGAAATTGCATAGTTCTTCTGTGCATTTTCTGCAATGATACGTTTTTCATACTTTTTCTTATCAGATAACAGTTTTTCCAACTGCTCGATATCTCCATAGGGACAAAACTGACTGTATTCCGGTATTGCGATTGTTTCCGGTCCACCAGCCAAAAATCCAATGACAGGTGTTCCACAGCACAGGCTTTCTGCACAGACCATGGAAAATGTCTCTTTCTTGCTCGTCAGCAACGTAACGTCTGCCATAGAATAGTACGCTGCCAGCAGATCCTGATCTGCTATTTTTCCAAGCATTATCAAATTTTCCGTGCAGAGTATTTCTTCTTTGCACTCACCAGCCACAAAAAACATAACCTCCGGCATTCTTCTGGCTAATTCCAGAACATAATACCCGCCTTTAAGATGATCAGGATCTGCACTAAATGTGGGTGTCACATGAAATATCACTTTTTTATTTTCACACTTATGATAAGCACGAAGCCGCTTTGCTTCCTCGCAACGATAAGAAAATTGCTCTGTATTGACCCCGTTATATACTACGCACTGAGACTTATCACCAAGTATAGAGGATCTGCCTGCCCGCTCCATCAACCATGGAGACACAGACACCACCTGAAGTTTTTCAAATCCATCAAATGCCTGTTTCATTTTCTTCCACATATAGGAAGACTGATTTGAACAAACGGATTTCAACTCTGATCCATACCCAGGACAGGACTCACTATTACATCCCTTGGCATCAGACCATTGCTCACAATCCAGTGCATGACTGCATCCACCGGTAAACATGAACTCAGCATGCAGTGTCAGAACAGTCGGTATCTGATGTTGCTTCAGATACTCGACCAGACGATATATATTAACAAAAAAGCCATTGATGCATTGCAAATGCACTACATCCGGTTTTTCTTTTTTCAAGTATCGAATTAATGCCGATGTTCCTATCGGTGCCGCTTCATACGGATGACCATTGATTCTTGAAATAAAATTCCAGGTTTTTGCTTCCAGCTCTGTACATGTTTTATAAACATTCGGAACAGCTTTCTTTTCTCTGCGCCCATACAGAACCACACTCTCTATTCCTCGCTGCATTAAACCTTCATGGATACATTTTGTCAGTTTTCCTGTGCTTCCATAATCATATACACAATTTATCTGTAAAATCTTCATACATCAGCCTCTTTACCATGAGCCGCTATCTCAGATAACCATCTTCGTACATTTTCTGGATTTCTTGTGCCATCATGATTTTTTTGTGCCAGAAAACGTGCATCTTTTAAAATTTCATTTCGAAGATCTGTATTTTTCAAAAACTCCTGCAATCCCGTTTTTAATTTCTGCCTGGATGATATCACATATGCTGCATGGTTTTCTTTCAGATAATCTATGGATGCTATCCCCTCCGGACCATAAGCCAGCAAACACGGACCATACATCAAAGATTCTGCGATCTTTGTTGATACAGAGAACCTCACTCGTTCCATCATATTTCTGTCAAATGATTCTGCATGAACCACCGCCATACTATGACGCATCACGTCCAATACCTGTTCCGTTGAAATGGCACCATGGAATCTGATTCCAGGTGCCTGACTCAATTGATCGATATATTCCGGCTGTTTTGTTCCCGAATATACATCAATGTACCCAGGCAGCTCTTCTGAATCCAATTCTGCCAGTGCCTGTCCAATTTCAAGTAACGACTGAACCCTTCCGCATCCCACATTTCCAATATATGAAATCTGACGTGCATCTTCCTTCACAGCAATTTCCATATTAACAGCAGGGGTATGCAACGTATAACAGTTTCGCTGAAACAGTTGATGATATGCCTGATTCATGGAATCACAAATTGTAAAAAGTGCATCCGCATTTTTCATCGTCTTTTTCACAACTTTCATAAACTGTTCCTGTCTGAATCGGCCAAGAAAATCATGTTTATTCTGATTATTGATATAAAAATCATCCATACAGCCAACAACAAGTGGCTTTTTCATTTTTCTTGCAATATAATCTGTTATTTTATAGGGAAATGCCGAATCACCCGCCGCAAAAAAAATGATATCCGGATTCATCTCCCTGACCCAGTTCAGTAAATCTTCATTCTTCCAGTTACTTACATCGTGCATAATGTCACGTAACAGCAACATCCATGCTTTATGTTTACTTTTCAGTTTATAAACCATTCCTTCTGACGGCACATCTGGTACGGTTTTCGTATTTTGCTCTGTATCTTTTATCATTGTTATATATTTTTTATCGAACCGTTTTCCATGCACGCTTCGATTTAAGATGGACTTCAAAGCATCTTCATCAGAAAAACGATAGTAATTTTCACAGACAGACAAATCCGTCGGAACACCATTCCTTAAATATAACTGTGCTACTTCTGAAGGTTGAAAACAGGAAAAATATCCTTTCATTGTTTTCCCCATATTATTTGTGTTGCTGAAAACCGGCTGGCTTACAACCAATACTTTCATTTACGATAAATCCTTTCTTCTCACGGCACTCTACAATACATATTTTATCATTCCCAATAAAGCATATTTTGCAAAGGCATTTAAACTCTTGATCATCCCCAGATGCAGCACATTTCGGTAGACAAACCAGCGTTGTTTTGCTGCATTCTTTTTATTATTTGACCGTGAACCGGAAAGTTGCCGGTAATGAGCCAGAACCTCACGATTTCCTGCTGCACGAACCGGAATAACCAGCAATTCCATCCACAATACATAATCTTCATGATAGTATTCTGGACGAAACAAATGCTTTTTCAACAAGGATGTGGCAATCAATGCTGTGGAACAGCTGATCACACTGCTGGCCAGCATTTTATCATAATTCGTCTCTCTCGGTACAATAAATGGTTTTCGGATAGCTTCATCATTTTCATCTATAAAATCATACGAACAATATATGATCTCTGCACCGGTTTTTGCCTGCAGCTCCAATTGTTTTTCCAGTTTCGTTGATACCCATTCGTCATCACTGTCTAAAAATGCGATTACATTGCCATTTGCTTCCTGGATTCCCCGATTCCGTGCGCAGGCAACTCCCTTGTTCGTTTCCTGCCGTATCAGGCGAATCCGTGAATCTTTTTTCGCACAAGCTGCAGTGATTTCATATGTACGATCGGTTGAACAATCATCTACAATAATCAATTCCCATTCTTCCCAAGTCTGATCCTGCACACTTTTTATCGCTTTTTCTATGAATCTTTCGCAATTATATGCCGGCATTACAATTGAAACCATTTTTCAAACCTCTCTCAGTTTTTCCTGTCCTTTACAATTTTCTCAGCTCCAGCGTCTTTTCGCATTCACCTATGCCCTCTGTACTCTCCTTATTCATCAGGATTCGTACCGTTGCCAGCATAATCGTCAGATCTTCCAGCAGGCTTGGCTTCGCAATATACATCAGATCCATCAATAACTTGTCATAAAATGTGGTGTTGTACTTGCCATATACCTGTGCATACCCTGTCAATCCGGCTTTTGCCTGCAGTCTCAATCTGAATTCAGGCAATTCTTTTTCAATCCTTTCCTGCAATTCCGGACGTTCCGGTCGTGGTCCCACCAGACTCATATCACCTTTTAATATATTAATAAACTGTGGTATTTCGTCTAATCTGCACATACGGATAAAACGTCCCACTTTTGTAATCCTTGGATCGTCTTCCCCAGCGGAAAGTACGGCACCGCTGTATTTTTCAGCATCTACCCGCATACTGCGAAACTTGATGATTTCAAATACTTTTCCATCTTTTGTCAGCCTTTTCTGCTTGTAAAAAGCCGGACCTCCATCACTTTTTACCGCTATTGCCACAATCAAAAAAATCGGTGACAAAAGAATCAAAGCCAACAATGATACAGCAATATCCATCAGCCGTTTTACAATCAGATACTCTGTCAAAGGATTGTATCTTTCTGTTTTCACAATTGGTAAATGGAGCATATGCATCTGTTCTGATCCCTGCATCATGACATCTGCCACTCTCGGGATCATAAACAGCTGGATATTTTCAGCTGTACAATATTTTAGTATTTTATTTCTTTGTCTCGAATGTATTCCACATAAAAAGACAACTTCTATCTCATGCAATATGTCATCCAGATGTTCAATAACTTCATCTACATGATATACCGACGTGATTTCAAATCTTTTTTCCAGTCCATATGCATGGATCAGCAGATCCATACCTTCTCTTTCATCATAAACCACTACTGTTTTCAGCGGACTATGTGTTCTGAAATAATTTTTGTGCATACCTAACGTCCAGAAAAAACTGATTCCACACTGCACCAGCCATGCACAAAGCCCCGGTAACGGGTTCGGCAAATGGATTGATAACATCCAAATCACTATATATATAATGGCATCTGTAATCATCAATGCAAGTACATGTCCCATAATAATATCTCGAATACGGAGGATTGCAATTCGAAAGCAATCCAGTTTCTGTTCAAAATAATAACATAATACGATAAAGGTTCCTATTACCAGTACACTAACCTGTTTTGAACCAACCGTTGATGTTCTTTTTTCATAATATAATATCCAGTACAGGATAAAAGGTACTAGCATAAGTAGTATATTTATTATCTTTACTGCCAAAAGCGGAATTTTTTTCATTTTCATTATCTCCTGTGGCAAAAAAACAATTATGCAATACCTTCTTCTTGTTTAAGGTTTCTTTTCTTGTTTTCCTGTCCCGTATATAATCCTACATTTCTCTTGCGTTTTTCATACAAATCAGAAGAATCCTGCAAGCAGGATTCTTCTGATTTTTCACTTAATCTACTTTTTGATTAAGCATGTTTTCTTCTGGATGTTGCACACATACCAGCGGCTGCAGCTACTGCTACTGCAACAACGCACATCATAACTGGCGCACTACCGGTTTTTGGAGAAACAACTTTAGAGCCGTCTGTTCCGTTAGCACCATTTGTACCGTTGTTACCACCTGCCGCATTTGCATTTAATACATAAATTGCAATCGGTGAAGGACCGTCAACAGTTACTGTTACTGTTCCCTCGCCAACAACAGCATCGATCGGTACCCACTGTCCATTTACATAGCGAAGTACAAGAACTTTGCTTGTGCTGGTAACACCGTCCACTTTGAATGTCAGTGTCAATGGAAACTGAACATCATCGTCAGCTGTAATGTTAGTTACATATGCAAGACCATAGCCATTTGCATTTGGAGCACCTACTGCATCTTTCAGCACGTTCTGCGGATTTGATTTGATTGCATCCACACCCGGCTGATCAGCAGGTGCAAAATTATCAGATGTAGTTACTTTGGATAAATCTACATCCTGTCCATTTGCACCTTTTGCAGCAACAATGTTGCCTGTTGATGGCTGTGGGCTTGGTGCAGCAAACGCAACGGTTGCCATACCGATTGTCATTACAGCGGTCATTAATAAAGCAACAATTTTCTTCATGGTTTTTCTCCCTTCGTATATATTTGTAAAACAGCGCAACATGCGTCACACTGTATTTACAGCTTCCTCATTGATGCCGGTTATTGTTTTTCCTTGTAGTAGGTCTGTATAATCTCTTCCTGCAGCTTCTCTTCGTCCACATGAAATTCTTCATACTTATCCCCCATTACGGTCTCTCCCGGCAAATACTGTATCTCATCTGCGAGATAGGTATAACTGCTAAGAGCATCTATCTGCTCCCCGTCCAGATCTGTCACAATGTATTTGTCCAAAAACGGAGAAATAATATTGTACAGGGCACTCCCTCCATGAAATCTGGCATTTTTGATCAACGCGGTCACATATTTCACCTGACGCTGCATACGTTTTTCATTACTGTTAAATTCACTCGTATCACGGTAACGTACATATTTTTCAGCATCTTCGCCTTTCAGACAGATTTCCTGACCAGCCTGAAATTCCGGATTGATTTCTGTATCCTCCTCTGTCATTTCTACGGTCACTCCGCCAAGTGCATCGTTGATCTGTGCTATTCCATCAACAGATAAAGAAAAATATCCATTGATGGGCAAATTGTAAAGTAATTCTCTGACTGCTTTTTCTGTTGCCCAGCAGCTTCGACTTCCACCGATGCAGTACGCATACTGTGTTGCAAGCTGAGCATTTACCGTACCAAAAACACTTCCGTTTGAATCATACGTATCAATCTGTGTCATGGTATTCCGGTTAATCTGAAGGATTCTTCCTTCTTTTGTCTCTTTATCCAGTGACAGAAGCATAATACAGTCTGCCTGCCCGGCATCGCTGGGCATATAACTGGTATCTAAATCCATATCCTTATCAATTCCAAGGAACAGTATGTTAATCAGATTATTATTATATGTATATTTCTTTCCATTCCACTCAACCGTGTTACTTTCTGCCTGAGAAACAGATTCCTCCGGCTGACGGACCTGTTGTTGCTGCTGTCTGTGATGTAGCACGAACAGAACGATCACAGCTGCCACTGCTGCCAGTATAACCACAACCGTGGACAACATATGTCTTTTTGATTTTTTTTCCATAAAACTATTGTTCCTCTGTCAGAACCGCGCAGATCAAGAAGCGCTGGTCATGATTGCCATTGCAGGTAGATAAGACGATCATTCTGTCATCCGTCGTCACCGGCAGCGGATCTTCGATCCAGGTCGGCATGAGACGTACTTCTGACAGTGAATCCAGGAATGCCTGATATCCTTCCTTTGTCCTGCAATTATAATTGTATAATATATGTCTGTTATCATATGTAACCGCCGCAAACACACGGTATTGATAAATATGCTCCGGCGTGTAGATCTCGATATATGGATGTTCGTTCCGAAAAGTTTCATTCTGATAATCTTTCAGTCTGCTGAAGAAAGAATCATTCAGCATATTGTGGCCATAGACCACCGTCACAGCATCAGATTCAAATGCATCCGGATTATAACTATATTCTGTCATAATCGCTCCCGGCAGTCCTTCTTTATCATCCACGGTATGATCCATATAGTAATCATCATCTATTTTACTTTGTAATATCGGATAATCTATCGGCGTGTCTTCAATACGGATCCATGCATAAATATCCGGATTTTCTTCCTGTAATGTTGCAAAATCAACGGGGATCTGTATCGTTGTATTTTCTTCTGCATCCACAGACATCTCTGTATCATTTTCGGATGTCACAGCAGCCTTGTCTCGCAGATTCTGGTCTTTTACATTCTGTTTATGATCACGTACCAATATTCCTATAATACAAGCTACTGCTACAATAAACACGGCAAGAAATATGCGAAATAATACTTTTCTCAACTTCACGTTCTTATTTCATCTCCTTTGACATCCGATGTATTATGAATGCTTTTTCTTTTTATGTGAATGTCTGCTTTTTTCTGTCTTTTCTTCCTGTTTGCTGTAATAAGCAAGTTCCTTGTCCACCGGAATGATTCCCAGAACAGTTGCATCCAGATATGTCTGAATGTCTTCTTCTGTCTGAATCTTATCATTCATCATATAACGAACGGTCAGAATAATTCCAAGCAGAACAATTCCAAGCAGAACACCTAAAGCTGCTTTTTTCACCAGCCCATTGTCTACCGGCTTATCAGCCACTTCCGGACGTTCTACGATTGTTGGTGGATCTGTCTGAGTAATACTTGCCATCTGAGAAACAGCCGCATCTGTCACGGCATCTGCCACGGCACAGGACAGTTCCGCGTCATCACTTGTAACTGTGATCGACAGCATACGCGTATCTGTTTTATTGGCAACCGTGAGCATTTTCTGAATTTCCTCACGGGTCATCTTAATTTTCTTTTTAGATTTTAATTCATCAATTGCACCATCAATAACCGGCTTACTGGTTGCGATCACAGTAAAATCCGATGTCAGTTCCGTTCCAAGCTGTAAATCAGCCATAGATGTAATACTTGTCGTCTTTGACAATACGTACAATGTTGAGTTTGATTCATACATTGGTGTCTGAAAAAACACGATTGCCCCTGCCAGTATACCACCAATGATTCCACCCAACAGCAAAATCTTCCACTTACCGATCAGATAGAAAAAAAGACTGACAAGGTCTATTTCCATTTCTTTTTCTTCCCGTACACTATTATTTTCCATATGTTTTCTATTCCTTTATCTGCTTATTGCTTCTTTCTACTCTTCTGTATCATGACCATATCTTCCATAGCCATATCCGTAACCGTATCCATAACCATAGCCATATTTCTTACCATAATCATAGCCATATCGCTTTGTTCCCTCATCAGCCTTATTCAAAATAACACCAAGGAAGTTCGGATTTGCATTTACCAGCTGTTCTTTTACATTTTTGACTACTCTCCGGCTTACTGAATTCGCGGAAACAATCAGGATTGACGCATCTGCAGTTTTAGCAATTAATGCTGCATCAACCACACTGCCGAGTGGCGGTGTATCAATGATCACGTAATCAAAAGTCTGTTTCATACCATCAATCAGTACGTTGTAACACTCTTTGTTCAGTAATTCTGTCGGGTTCTTCGGAAAACGTCCCGTCGGTATCAGATACAAATTTTTATAATTTGTACTGTATATAATCTCAGAAGCAGAATTTTTGCCTGCCAGATAATGGCTCAGTCCTTTTAAATTAGATGAAATTCCTGTTCTTTTTGCCAACACAGAATTTCTCATATCTGCATCAATGTATAATACTCTTTTATCATTCTCTGCCAGAATCTTCGCCAGATTAAATGACACACTGGACTTTCCATCATTTGCCATACAGCTCGTCAGGCAAATCACTTTATTGTCTATACCGGTAAACTCCAGATTTGTTCGAAGTCTTCGATATATTTCTTTCATAACGGGGGATAAGGTTATTTTTTCCTCCAAAATCAATTCCTGCATTAATCTCTTCCTCTCCTTTATCTAAATAATTGCTCCGGTTCAATCCTGAAAATATATTCTACTTTTTCTTCTCCATATTTTTTACGAACCAGCTCAATTACAGTTTTCATTTTCACAGTTCTATTTACGGTATCATGCGCATCGCTGGCAATAAAATCAACAAATGATTCTTTCATCAGCTTTGTACAGAACCTTTTTATGCCAAATCCCTGCTGACCCAACAGGCTATCCGCATTAATCTGTATTTTTGCGCCTTCCTCACGAAGCAATGCAACATTTTTCAAATTTCCATACAGGCATTCATAGCGTTCTATATGTGCCAATACCGGCACGACACCTTCCTGTACCGCTTTTTTTACAATTTCACATATACTCTGAAACGGCTTTTCATAGCCAAATTCCAATAATACACTTTTTTTCCCGGGCATCCGATAATTTTCGTCACTGGATATAAGACTGATATCCTCTTTGTGAACGTAATACTCACATCCCAGATAAAATTCCATCTCCGGAAACCGGTCTGCTGCCATTTCGCAGACGCGCGCATAGACCGTCTGTATTTCTTCTCTCGGTATCGCAAACATGTCACGACGGTAATGTGGTGTAAAAACGATATGGCGCACGCCCTGCCGGTATTCTTCTTCCAGCATCTCCATCGTTTCACGCATGCATCCGGAACCGTCATCCACACCTGGAAGTATATGATTATGTATATCCCAGTATCCTGTCATGTGCTATTTGCTCCTTTTTATCTCTTTTTATCCATTTTCCTTATATACATACAAAGTTATGGTAACTCGCACTACCAGTTTTTGTCAACGGTGAAATTAATTGCTTCTGTTTTTCACATTTTTTTGTTTCATATGTAATGATTTTTATGCACATTTATCCTTATGCGGTATTATATTATTACTTACCACTTGCAGAAGTGGGAATCTTCTCGACTGAGATAAAATTTTTTTACGCAAACAGAACCCCGTTATATTCAAACTGTAATATAACGGGATTCTTTCTGTTCTACAATGATGTCAATGGATATATTGTCTGTGTTTTATTTTTTCAGCGGATATTTCGCGGTCAGTTCATCTACGATTGCACGTGCTTTTGCTACGCCCTCATCGCCTTCTTTGATGACGATGGAAATTGCTTCTGCGATCTTGTCCATATCCTCTGTATTCATGCCTCTGGATGTAACAGATGGTGTTCCGAGACGGATACCGCTTGTGACAAACGGAGATTTCGGATCGTTCGGGATCGTATTTTTATTAGCTGTAATATGAGCCTCATCCAGAAGTTTCTCGATGGCTTTTCCGGTCAGGTCAAATGGTGTCAGGTCTACCAGCATCAGATGGTTGTCTGTACCATCGGATACGATCTTGATGCCACGGTTCTTCAGACCGCTGCACAATGCCTGTGCGTTATCTACAATACCCTGCTGATATGTCTTGAAGCTGTCCTGCAATGCCTCTTTGAAGCATACGGCTTTTGCTGCGATGACATGCATCAGCGGTCCACCCTGAATGCCCGGGAATACGGCTTTGTTGAAGTTGAAGTTATTTTTCTCCATAGATTCTTTGGATACCAGGATCATACCGCCTCTCGGTCCGCGCAGTGTTTTGTGTGTCGTAGTGGTAACGACGTCTGCATAGTGGATCGGGCTTGGATGAAGTCCTGCTGCCACCAGACCTGCGATATGTGCCATATCTACCATCAGGTATGCGCCGCATTTGTCTGCGATCTCACGGAAACGTGGAAAATCAATGGTTCTCGCATAAGCACTTGCACCGGCAATGATCATTTTCGGTTTGCACTCCATCGCGATCTCTTCTACTTTGTCATAATCAATGAATCCTTCATCGTTGACCCCATAAGGTACGATGTGGAAATAAGTACCGGAAAAGTTGACCGGGCTTCCGTGTGTCAGATGTCCGCCGTGATCCAGGTTCATACCCATCACAGTGTCACCCGGCTGAAGCAGTGCAAACTGTACTGCCATATTTGCCTGTGCACCGGAGTGCGGCTGTACGTTGACATACTCTGCGTCAAATAACTCTTTTGCACGCTCGATTGCAAGATTCTCTACAACATCTACACACTGACATCCGCCGTAATAACGTTTTCCCGGATATCCTTCTGCATATTTATTTGTCATGATGCTTCCCTGTGCTTCCATAACTGCATCACTGACCCAGTTCTCGGATGCGATCAGCTCGATATGGCTGTTCTGACGGTCCATCTCCGCTTCGATCGCTGCTGCCACGTCTGCATCAACTACTTTTAACTCTTCTAAATTCATCACTTTTTCCTCCTGCCGCATAGGTCAACTCTGTTGTCTGAGGTTTTTTCTTTCTGTCAGACAACTTAATTGTTATCATAGCTTAGATTATGCATAAATGCAAGAGTAAAAAATTATTCCTCATGCATCTGGTCGTATCCTCGCGGAGCGTTTTTATGTAATAGGAATATTACGTAGTAATTTCCTATTACATAAAAAATCCCACTCACACGGGCAGAGTCCTGCCAGTGCAAGTGGGATTTTCGGGTGGAATGAATTCTAGTTACGTTTGTTCATACGTTACATTATTTTTTATCTTTTGGTTTTTGGTTATAGGATTCAGTTGTTGTTTTTCTTATCTGATTACTATCAGTTTATATGTTATGCATTTGCTGCAAGTGCTTTTCCTGCTGCTTCGCATGCGGCCTGTGCGTCTGCATCCGGAGCTTCGTTTGCAATGATACCTTCGGCTTCGATCATCTCAGCGCCTGCACCTGTCATCTGCTCGACCCAGTTGCGCATCCATTCGCCATCTCCCCAGCCATAGGATCCGAATAACAGGATCTTTTTGCCGGATACGCTGCCAAGGATTTCTTCTACAAACGGCTCCATACTGGATTCTTCCAGCTGCTCTGCCCCCATGGACGGGCAGCCAAGTGCAAATGCTTTTACATCTGCGATATCTGCTGCGCCTGCATTTTCAACCGGAATGATCTTTGCCTCTGCACCTGCTGCTGCAACACCATCCGCTACGCTCTGAGCCATTGCTGCTGTATTTCCTGTACCACTCCAATAAATGATTTTAACTTCTGCCATTTTTTTGTCTCCTTGATTTTATATTTTTTATTTTTTCTGTATACAGATTCCGCTCTTTCACACTTGTATGACTGCTTTGGAATCGATATACAGTTTAAACCTTTTTTATTCTTTTTTTCGTTGTATTAGCCACACTTTTCTGTATTTATTCCGATTGTGGCAATTGCGTGAACGCTTTACCTTATTATCAGCAGGCAATCTCACTCATGTGTTTTCCTGCCATATATTCCATCACAGCACATTCTTTGGCATCATCATATGCCTGAAAAATCTGCTTCGCCTGTGTCACATCACCATAGACTTTCCAATATCCGGTATAGCGGCTTTCCTTTCCCTCATGCCGGATAAATCCTCTGACATCCTCCAACGGATAGCCGAGAAATATGCCCATTTCATGGGGATAATGCTCCATCCCCCGGGCCGACAGGGAAACGCGCGCCCCAAGATGATTCAGACAGGCTTCTGCCTGCGTACTTTCATATCCGTACTGCTGTAAAAATACAGCCACCTGCGGATCTTCCAGACACTGCTGCACCTCTGCTTCCCGGTATACATATACCACTGCACGTCCTGCTCCCTGGCACAGACATTTGACCCGGATCCCGGTACCTCGAAATGCGGAGCGTACAAATTTCAGGTAAGCCGCCGGAACGGTAAACATACTTGACATTTTTATATCTTTTAAAACCGGTGCACAATGCAGAATGATCTGCATCATGAGGCTTTCTGTGACTTTCCTGCTGGAAAGCTGGTTTAATACGGCTTCAGTTGGCATTTGCTGTCCTCCTCTGTTCATTCATGCAAGCATGATTCATGTTTTTGAATGTAAATCTGCTTGGCTCTTCTTAATTTCAGAGCCAGCCATCTCGATTTCGCTTTGCTCTGAAATTATGCATATTGTTCTAATATTCCGTTTAATGCGCTGGCACTGCTGCTGTGGGAACGTTCCACTATGATATTCTTGCGTTCTGCTTCTGCCACGGCACAATGTACCATTTTATGAGAAACGGTGGAGGTAAAGAGAATCAGCAGATCCGGACTTCCGATTTTGTTTTTCAGATCTGTTTTCATTTTCGTAAATACTTTTGCCTTACATTTGTACTGTTTGCAGATCTGTTTGTACTGTGTTTCCATTCTTTCGTGTCCTCCGATAATTACGATACTCATGTTAGCCTCCTTCATCTATTATTAGTATTTCCTAACCGCAATTTTTAAAAGAAAGCGGATTTCCTAGTTATCCGCTCATTTTTTATGTAGTTAGTATAAATTAACCCCCTTGTTTCGTCAAGAGGGTTAATGATTATATTTTTTCATTTTGTTTCTTCGTTTTTATCAATCTCTGATATAATGTCCGGATTTTCCGCCGTCTTTTTCCAGAAGTAAAATATCTTTGATCACCATGCCGCGATCTACTGCTTTGCACATGTCATAGATGGTCAGCAATGCTGCGGATACGGCGTGCAATGCTTCCATCTCGATCCCGGTCTTTCCGGTAGTCCGCACAGATGCAATGGCTTCGATCTCTGCTTTTTCCGGATACAGTTCAAAATGAATATCCACACCGGTCAACAGCAGCGGATGGCACATCGGAATGATCTCCCAGGTCTTTTTCGCTGCCATGACACCTGCTACCTGCGCTACGGCGAGCACATCTCCTTTTTTGATTTTGCCGTCTGTGATCAGCGCAAAAGTCTCCGGCTGCATACAGATCCGGCCGGAAGCCACGCCGATCCGCTTGGTATCTGCTTTTTCTGAGACATCCACCATTTTGGCTCTGCCCTGCTCATTGATATGTGTTAATTCTGCCATTTTTTCTCCTTGCATTTTAGTATCATTCGAATCGCTTACGATAATATTATTTTCCAAATCCACAGTTTGGGAACGTACAGACCTCACAGTTCAGGCACAGACCGCCCTCACCCAGTCTTGCAATATCTTCCGCGGTAATCTCATCCTCTGCCATCACTCTTGGCAGCACCAGATCAAAGATTGTGCGTTTTGCATACATGACGCATCCCGGCAGACCGAGGATTGGAATTACTCTTCCGTCTGCTTTATTCGTATAATAAGAAACAAGCATCATCGCTCCCGGAAGCACCGGTGCACCGTAGCTGACAATCCTTGCTCCGGTTGCCATGATGGCACCCGGGGTACAATCGTCCGGATCCACGCTCATGCCACCGGTACAGATGATCAGGTCTGCGCCTGCCGCAATCTGCTTTTGAATGGCTTCCAGAATATGTGTCTTCTCATCGTCCACATAGATCTGACCGATTTCTTCGGATGGAAAAGCTGCCAGTTTCTCCCGGATGACCGGACTGAACGTATCTTTGATGCGTCCTTTGAACACTTCACTGCCGGTGGTCACAATCGCATACTTTTTCTTTTTATATGGTTTGATCGTAAAAATCGGCTCCGTGCCGCCCGCTTCCTTTGCACGTTCCATTTTTTCTTTTTCAATGATCAGCGGAATGATTCTCGTTCCTGCCAGTTTATCCCCGACACGCACCGGAAAATCGCCATGCCGGGAGGCGATCATCATCTCCCCCAGACTGTTGACTGCAACCAGCGCTTCACGGTTGATTTTCAGCAATCCGTCTGTATCCGCGATCAGTTCGATTTTTCCTTCTTTGATATCGGAAGGATGCATATACTCACCGGCACAGATTTCATACAGAATCTCCGCTGCTTCATTTTCATGCCACATCGTGTCATCCTTTTCCCATACATACAGATGCTCTTTCCCTACGGAAAGCAGCACCGGAATGTCCTCTGCGGTCACAATATGTCCTTTGCGGAATACTGCATCTTTGGTCACCCCCCGGATGATCTGAGTAATATCATGGCAGAGTACATGCCCTACCGCATCTTCTGTTTTTATCAGTTTCATAATATCCTGTCTCTCCTGTCACCTGTTTTTTACCATTCATACATGCCTTTGCTCTGATTCATTACTTTCTTGCGCACTCGGCATCGTTACCAAGCAGAATATCCAGCCCATGCTTTAAGGATGGCAGAATATAACTCAATGCTTCATCCACAGCCTTCGGACTGCCCGGCAGATTGACGATCAGTGTCTCGCCACGGATGCCCGCCGCTGCTCTCGACAGCATCGCCCGCTCTGTGATTCTCAGCGAATATTGCAGGATTGCCATGGGAATTCCCGGCACTTCCCGCTCGATCACTGCCTTTGTTGCCTCCGGTGTCACATCCCGTTTGGAAAAACCGGTTCCGCCTGTGGTCAGGATCAGCTGGATATCATCATTGCACATGGCGATCATTTCATCCTGCAGCATCTGCTGATCATCCGGCAGGATTACTTTCTTTCTGACGGTATAGCCCTGGGCTTCCATAATCTCTGCGATTCTGGCTCCGCTACGATCTTCCCGCTCTCCCAGATACCCCTTGTCACTGGCTGTAATAATTCCTACATTCATGTATTGTACTCCTCTGTTATCTGATTCCTATATTGCATTTCCCTGTTTTTCAGTATACCACACGAATACACTTATGTCACGATATACAAAAGGTCTGAGTCCACCTGCGCTTCCACAAGGGTGGATAAATGACCTTCTGCTATCTGTAATGAAAAAAAGGACCGGAGATTCAGAAAATAATACAAGCGGACGTTTTCGTCTGCGGTATTCTTTTCTGAGCCTCCGGCCCACCAAAACCTTACGGTTTATCCACCCGGGAATTCCTTATCTCATGGTGATGTATCCACGATAATTTGCAAGATTGTTGCTTGGTGTGTAATCAGCAACTGCTGCACTGCAAACATTGTGGTATGGTTTCAGGAACGGGAAAGCATCCTGCTGAGCCCATGACGGTTTCTCAAGTGCTTTCATGTCATCTACCATTACTTTATACCATCCGGACTGATTCTCAAACCAGATTTCAAGTACCCAATCCATTGCGCATCCGTTAATGTCTTTCTTTACGGCACTTGCAAGTACACGTGTACACTCCGGAGCTGCCTGAAGGATCGGAACTACTTTCTCAAATAACCATTTCTCTCCCTCTGCTTTGTCTACGCCTTCCGGGAAACCGATAGTCATATTGAAACGATAGTTTGCGCCATCTTCGATCGTACGTCCTTTTCCTTTCAGGTCTTTCTCCCACCACATCGGAAGGAATGCAAAGATAAATGGATTTCCTTCTGCATTGTTGGATTTACGGGCTGCATTTCCTGCATCTCCGTCAGAATCAATCTGAGCGTCTGTATGAGCTGCTGCTGGGATCTGTCCCTGCCATACAAGTACGTCCATCGGGAATGTCTCAGCGATTGCTTTGATTTCAAGACGAGGATCAAGGTCGCTTACTAACCAGTGATGCTCTGTCAGCTGCATTCTTGCGTATCCGAAACGATCACCCTGTGGTGGAATCGGGAAGGACGGATAAAATGCATATTTGGTAACATACGGCTCAAACTGAGAGATGCTGTCCGGAACATGTACTTTATAAAGCCATCTCTGAAGTTTTGGTCTGAAGTCTTCGCTTACGCAGTCAACGTAGATAAGACTTCTCATTGGTTCGAATTTGAAATCTGCCATTTCTAAATACCCTCTTTTCTCTTATTTCTATAACTTATATCAGACGGGAACCATTATTTGTCCCCGCCTGTTATAAACTTTATGGAATTTATTTCTGTTTGGATGGAGCTGGTGTCGGCTCGCATACTGCTGTATAATGCTCTTTACGTTTTTTGAACTCAGGATCTTTGTAAAGGTTCATCAGACGACCCTCATTCTCAAAGATATCCTGTCCATGTAAGAATTTACCAGAAAGAATGTCATGTGCATGATGCTCTGTAGCCGGATCATATTTGAATTTGAATGCTCCGTCAACGATCTCCAGTGTTCCCTCAAGACCACACAGCTCACATACACAGTGTGTTGTACCCGGATAAATGTAGAAATTGTTACCCTGGCAATGTGGGCAAGCGCCTTCTTTTCCTTTCCAGAGAGAAGTTTTCTCGGATCCTTCGATCTGCATATCTTCATCAATGATCTGCTGTGCAGCATCTGCAAGGTTACGTCCGATTTCTTTCATACGCTCAACTTTGTCATCCTGCATGATAACGTCTTTACACCAGGAGAAGAACTCGTTGTTTACAACTTTCCATCCCGGACTTAAAGCGAACATTGCATGATCTGTCTCACAACGAACTGCCCAGTCAGATCCACCGATTCCTACGAAAGAAATTGCTTTCTGACGGAAGTATCTTGGGTTCAGACCTTCTTTGCCTGCTTCTTTCAGTTTGCCATCCAGCATCATCATCATACCTGTATCATGTCCCGGTCCCATACGATCTGTGATGGAATGATATAAACCGGTTGCACCGGACTCAAAAATCGGATCTACGAAGAGAACTCCATCTGCCTCGACAACTTTCTCATAGAAAGCTTTGAAATCATCCTGACGGGAGCAGATCATTCCTTTGCCCATTACAAGGCCACGGGAACAGGCAACACAACCGGAGCAGTACTGGATATCCCAGTCAAGAAGGTGGATAAATTCGATCTCTGCACCTTTTTCTTTTGCTGCTTCCAGAGCCACACGACACATTGTGTCATTGTTACCGTTTTTTGTTCCAAGTGAAACACCTAAAATTTTCATACTTGTCCTCCTTTAATTTACCTGCATACATTTGATTTAGATATAATACGTTTTCCCATATTGTAAAAATACGTTTGCATTTTCCTCACGAAGCGGATGTCATATTTCTGCAGCATCATGCAACATTACTCTTATTGTCACTCTTATGATGAAACCAAACCTATGTGTCAAAATCCTATCCTATTTCTATTTCATCGCCTGTTTTCGTGCACAGCAAATGTTTGTAACCGTTCTGGTTTTACCAGCTGACCAGTTACTTGTATTATATCACAATCTTGCTTTTCTTTGTGTATTTTTATTATAAATTTATCTTATTTTTTAGTCAAATGTACATTTTGCATCAAAAAACCCCGGGAATTCTCCCGGGGCTCTTATAACGCGTATATTTTTTAACAAATTTTCACGAAAAATCATCTGTATTCCATTTTTGTTATGCAAAAAGTGGATTACTGACTTTTTGTACCTGTTTTAATACATAAGCTGACATATTTATCTCAGAATCACCGCACATCTTCGCGGAGTGTTTATCTCAGGAAACCGTTGACAATCTGCTCTTCTGCCTCTTCCTCTGTCAGACCCAATGTCATAAGTTTGATGATCTGCTCACCGGCGATTTTTCCGATGGCTGCCTCATGGATCAGCGCTGCGTCCAGATCATTGGCCTCCAGCTGCGGAATCGCAAGAATCCGTGCTTTGTCCATAATAATGGCATCACACTCGGTATGACCGCTGCATGGTGCATTTCCGATGATCCTGGAATCAAATTTCTGATAAGAGGTATCTTTTGCCACGGAACGGGAAATGACATCTGCACTGGCTCCCTCACCATTCAGGCTGACGGAATATCCACTGACTGCATGCTGGTCACCATGTGTCATCAGACGCTCACGGACTACCAGCTTGGCACCTGCTGCCAGTTCTGCCTTCGTATCACGCTCCGTAGAATCCACACCTTTGATCTGGACCATTTCCATCTCCATGTAGCTTCCTTCTTCCATATACACTTCCGTGCCCGGATTCAGGATACGTTTTCCTTTTCCGTCACCTGCACCGTAATGTTTTTCCACATATTTTACTTTTGCATTTTTCTCAATGAAGAAACGGTGGATACCATCATGCTCTGCATCCTGATCCCCACAGTTGTCGATACCACAGCCAGCTACAATGACCACGTCACTGCCTTCTCCGATATGGAAATCGTTATAAACCATCTCTTTCATGCCGCTCTGGCTCAATACAACCGGAATGTGTACACTCTCGTTTACAGTACCCGGTTTGATATAGATGTCGATACCGCTGACATCTGTCTTGGATACAATATCAATATTTGCCGTTGTATTTCTGGCTGCCATCTGACCGTTTGCACGGATGTTGTAAGCTCCCTCCGGAACTCCATGCAGATCAGCGACTTCCGCCAGAAGTCTTTTCTGAATCTCATCCATCATATCTATCTAATCCTCGTTCTTTCCTATATATTCATAGATTGGCTAAATTTCAACTAACACCATTCGTTATTCATTTTTGATCACTTCTTATTCCTAATACCATTAAGGTTTCTCTTTTCAACTAACAGTGTTAGTCCTTTATTCACAATATAGATTTTTACTTGTTAAATTTATCACACATATTCACTGCGGAAGATGTTCCCAGCAACTGCGGAAGTATCTCATCCTTCGGACCGTGATTGATGATCTGTCCTGCAGAGATCACTACAATCTCATCTGCAATATCAAGGATACGCTCCTGATGAGAAATGATCAGGATAGAACCGTCTTTTGTTTTTTCCTGCATACGCTCAAATACCTGGATCAGGTTCTGGAAGCTCCACAGATCAATACCGGCTTCCGGCTCATCAAATACGGAAAGCTGTGTACCTCTTGCCAGTACCGTAGCAATTTCGATACGTTTTAACTCACCGCCGGAAAGGCTCGCATTTACTTCACGGTTGATGTAATCCTTCGCACAGAGTCCTACTTCAGACAGATACTGACAGGCATCTGCTGCGCTCATTCTGCGTCCTGCTGCCATACGGATCAGATCCAGCACCTGAATTCCTTTGAATCGTACCGGCTGCTGAAAAGCAAAACTGATACCCATTTTTGCTCGTTCCGTAATACTTTTTTCTGTAATGTCCTCACCGTTAAATAAAATCTGACCGGAAGTTGGTTTCTCGATACCAACAATTAATTTTGCCAGGGTGGATTTTCCACCGCCGTTCGGTCCTGTAATGACTACAAACTTGTTGTCGTCAATTTTCAGATTAATTCCTCTGATAATCTCTTTTTGTGCTTTTTCGTCTGATACTTCAAAAGACACATTTTTCAATTCCAGCATCTTGTTTCTCTCTTTCTGTTTTTTTAATCATTCCATTCCGTCTTTTTCGGAATTTTTTATTCCCATATCGGATTTTGGTTTTTATATCCTAGCGTTTTTCTTGGTTTTCCAGTAAACGCAAAGAGCAGTGAAAAGACTTTTGTCCTCTCACTGCTCATATTTTTTAATTTTCATACACTTTTCATGCATGTTGCCTGCTATTTTTTCTGCAGCATCATCATATCAATGCACGAACGAAAACAGCATATCTTAGTCCAGTGGTCTTCTCGGAATAATGACCGCTGCCAGAAGATAGATCAGTAATCCACTTCCTGCTGCAAATGCAAGTACCACCCAGATCAGTCGGATGATCGTCGGATCGATACCAAGAAACTCTCCAAGACCGCCGCATACGCCACACAATACTTTATTGTCCTCTGATTTGTATAATTTTTTATTCATTCTTTATCCCTCTTCTGATTTACCTTCATATAGAAAATTACTGTATGTCTCCTGCGCATTTCTGATATATTTTACTATATAAGTATTTTTTTCGCAAGAAGATTCTGTGCCTTTGACTTCACTTAACCATCTGGTGAATCTGAATTTACTGTTCTTCCATGCAGATTTATTGCAATTCTCCGGTTTCAAAAAATTCCGGCCTGTGAAAATCCGGTTCCGGCACATCTACCGGCGAATAACTTGCATAATGAATCTGTTCGGCATTACCGCCTTCACACACTTTGTAAAAATTACAGGCAATTTTTGTACCGGCAATTTGCGGAATCGGACCACCAATTTCTTCCAGCAGTTCTAACGGCAGAAAGAAACAGATGTTCCAGCAATTCTTTTCAATGACCGCCTGCGGCTGACAAATTCTGATCTGCTCTTCTGTGAAAAATGTCCGATCCGTACGCTCCGTCCCAGACTGTATCAATGTGGCTCCGTTTGCATTCATCTCCACATTGACATACAAAGGTGTCTGTTCTGGCCAGAAACCAAGAAATGCTTCCATTCCACTGTCCCGGCTCACCGGATCGTTCATTTTGCTATAAGTCCGGAGCGGATCTGCTTCTTCACAGGTCATTTCCACCAGAAATCCATGCTCTTTCCAACAGGCAATTTTTCCATATGTTTTTGGAATTGCTTTTGTCCCCCACAAAAGATGTGTGATTTCAAATGTTTCACACTGTGCAAATTGTTCTTTTTCGTCTATGATTTTTATATTCATTCTTTATCGTCCCCCAATCAATACTATTTTTCCCTCAAATGCAAATCCATAATGATGAATCTGCTCCGGTTTTATATGAAGCTCCAACAACTCCGCATCATACTGTTTTTCCTGAATCTGCATTAATGCCGCCTGTACAGTTTCCTGCAAAAAACCAGCTTTTAAACATTCCGGTAAACATTCCAAGTGTTTCCAGATTTGTAATTTTCAGATGATACCACGGTTCCAGCAAAATGCCACGTTGTTCCACTTCCAACACTTTCAGATATCCACTGGCAAGCAGCAGACTCCAAATTGCATTTTTATCCTGCTGTAACTGTTCGAAAACAATCTGTTCATCAAAGGTAACCAAAATCTCTTTTTCCTGCAAAAGAATTTCCATTTTTTCTTTCATATCGGTTGCTGATTGCTGAATCAGGCTGTTGATCAGCGTGTTGGAACTGGTCGCTGCCCAGTATGCCCCGATTTTCTTTTTATCCAGATAATTTGTGATTGACCATGGATTATAAA